>ENA-UOJC01000039-UOJC01000039.1-human-gut-metagenome-genome-assembly--contig:-C104-NODE-39-length-201387-cov-43.815260_pt1 | contig 201387 bp, 156 predicted proteins | sample MGYA00242339_ERZ723886 | MGnify/ENA metagenome assembly ERZ723886 | reverse complement strand
GCGTAGCGACCGAAGGGGATTCGGGGAATCCTTTCCCCGTGCCCCACCGGGGCTGTCCCGTAGGGACTGGGGGTTGGATGAATCGTGCGCGAAGCGCGTAGCGACCGAAGGGGATTCGGGGAATCCTTTCCCCGTGCCCCACCGGGGCTGTCACGGAGTGACTGGGGGTGAAGTATATCTCAGTTACTTGGAACTGAGATATTCATCAATCGCCGCCGCTGCCTTGCGCCCCGCACCCATCGCTAGGATCACTGTCGCGGCACCGGTGACGGCATCACCGCCGGCGAATATGCCCTCTCTGGTCGTGCGGCCTTCGGCATCAGCCTCAAGCCCGCCACGACGTGTGGCCTGAAGTCCCTTCGTAGTGTTGACGATCAACGGATTCGGAGCAGTTCCAAGAGCCATGATCACAGTCTCGGTCGGGATCTCGAACTCGGATCCCGGAATCGGGACAGGGGAGCGGCGGCCGCTTGCGTCAGGCTCACCGAGCTCCATCCTGATGCACTTGATCGCCCTTACCCAGCCCTTCTCGTCACCGAGAATCTCAACCGGGTTGGTAAGCATCTGGAAGTCAATGCCCTCTTCCTTGGCGTGATGAACCTCCTCCTTTCTTGCAGGAAGCTCGTTCTCGGTACGACGATAGACAATCGTCGTGTCGGCGCCTAACCTCAGGGCTGTTCTCGCGGCATCCATCGCCACGTTTCCTCCACCGACGACACAGCACTTCTTCCCGGCGTGGATCGGGGTGAGATAGTCCTCGCGGAAAGCCTTCATAAGGTTGTTTCTCGTCAGGAACTCATTGGCGGAGAAAACCCCGTTGAGATTCTCGCCAGGAATGCCCATGAATTTCGGCAGACCGGCTCCCGTGCCGACGAACACGGCCTTGTAGCCTTCCTTGTCCATCAGTTGGTCGATGGTGACCGTCCTTCCGACAATCACATCGGTCTCTATTTTGACTCCGAGCGCCTTGACAGCGTCGATCTCGCGCTTTAGGACGGTGTCCTTGGGAAGCCTGAACTCAGGGATGCCATATTCCAACACACCGCCGGCCTTGTGGAGGGCTTCGAAGATCGTGACATCGTAGCCTTTCTTGGCGAGGTCGGAGGCGCAGGCCAGGCCTGCAGGGCCGGAACCGATGATGGCAACCTTCGCGCGGCCAGGGGTCGGAGCGGCTGGCGCCTCGACAGGATTGGCGCCGGTCGTGGCAGAGTAGTCAGCCACAAACCTCTCCAGCTTTCCGATGGCCACCGGCTCACCCTTGACCCCGAGGATGCAGCTGCCCTCGCACTGACTCTCCTGCGGGCAGACACGTCCACAGACGGCTGGAAGGGAGGAGTCCTCGGCGATGATGGCGGCGGCTCCGGCGATGTCAACTGCGGCCACCTTGGCGATGAATTCAGGAATCTTCACGCTGACAGGGCAGGCCTGCACACAGCGGGGATTCTTGCAATGGAGACAGCGTGAGGCCTCTGTCGTGGCTTCCTCAAGGTTGTAGCCGTAGCAGACCTCTTCGAAATTATGCGCGCGTACCTTCGGATCCTGCTCGCGTACCGGTACTCTTGGTATTCTCTGTGCCATTATATTCCCATTTTAGATTTAACCTCCGTCTCCTCGGGCCTGTACTGTCCGAGACGCCTCATGGCCTCGTCGAAATCAACGTCGTAGCCGTTGAACTCAGGACCGTCCACGCATGCGAACTTCACTTTTCCGGCCACGGTCACGCGGCATGCACCGCACATCCCCGTGCCGTCCACCATCAGCATGTTCAGGCTCACGTCCTCAGGGATGCCGAGTTTCTTGCAGGTCAGGGTGCAGAACTTCATCATGATCATAGGGCCGATTGACACTGCCTGGGTATATTCCTTACCCTCATTGACCAGTTTCTCAAGCAGGCCGGTGACCATTCCGTGGAATCCTTCCGAACCGTCGTCAGTGCAAAGGTAGAGGTTGTCACAGGCGGAGGCCAGCTCTTCCTTGTAGATAAGAAGATCCTTGGTCTTCGCTCCGATGATGACATCGACCGCTATGCCTCTCTCGTGCAGCCATTTAGCCTGAGGGTAGACCGGAGCGGTGCCGACACCGCCGGCGATGAATATGTACCTTTGGCCTTTCAGCTCCTCATCCGTCTTGTCAACGAAGGCGGAAGGGTTGCCCAGAGGTCCCACGACATCGCTGAAGAACTCGCCTTCGGCCTTGGAGATGATCGCGGCCGATGACGCTCCTATGAGCTGGGTGACGATGGTCACCGTGCCGTTCTCCCTGTCGTAGTCACTGATGGTAAGTGGTATGCGTTCGCCCTTTTCGTCGGAGCGGACAATCAGGAACTGCCCAGGTTTGGCGGCCTCGGCAATCCTTGGAGCCGACACCACCATCTTGCAGATGTTTGGAGTCAGCATCACTCTTTCAAGAATCTTGAACATAAGCTATCTAAAAATAGTGTTATTAAATGTAGCGGGCAAATGTAGGAAATTAAGTCGATATTCCAAATTATTCCCGAATATATGATGCAGGATCGCGCCCGATTGTCCGGTTTTGCGTTCGTTCTGTTGATTTGCCATAATTTAGCATAATTTAGCTTCGGAAATATGTGTTTTGAAGGATTTTAATTGTATATTCGCAAAATTAGAGATGAGTGCCGAAAGGTACGATGTCCGTGACGATAAATGACACATTGATATGGCAAAGAAATCTACCTTCAAGTCCAATTGGCCGAAGTATCTTCTCCAGTGGGGAGTGCTGGCGCTGCTGGTTTTCTTCTTGAGCGGACTCGCTTCGCTCGTGTTCACTGACATGAATGCTCCGGATCCGGAAAAATACTGCCCTTTCGGCGGCCTGGAGGCATTGGGAACCTATTTCGCCAACGGTTCATTGCCTTGCTCGATGACAAGCATGCAGATCGCGATGGGTGTTGTCCTCGCGGCGGCAGTCGTGCTTCTCGGCAAGCTGTTCTGCGGCTATCTCTGTCCCGTCGGAACGGTGGAGGATCTTCTGAAGAAACTCAGGCAGGCCATCGGGTTCAACGCCTTCAACATCAATGAGCGCAGTGTCGCCGACAAGGTGCTGAGGATCGTGAAGTACGTGCTTCTGTTCATCACCTTCTACATGACATTGACCGCAAGCGAGCTCTTCTGCAAGAATTTCGACCCGTACTACGCCACGGCCACGGGATTCATGGGTGAGATCACGCTTTGGATGTCCGTCGCCGCTTTGGCGCTTGTGCTTATCCCCGGTCTTTTTGTGGACAGGTTCTGGTGCAAGTACATCTGCCCGCTCGGAGCGATCTGCAACTCCCTCAAATTCTGGGTGTGGATGGTCGTGCTTGTGGGTGTGTGGTGGATTCTTGGCCTTCTCGGACTACAGCTGCCTTGGGTCTGGCTGCTTGGAGCCATGTGTCTGCTCGGTTACCTGCTGGAGATCCTTTGCGGAAGGCCAAAGCCGCAGCTGCTCGGCGTGGTTATCGACAACGGCAAATGCAAAGGCAACTGCCGTCTCTGCCAGAAGAACTGTCCTTATAATATTGATGTCCCGTCATTTGAAGGCAAGGTCAATTCTGTTGACTGCACCCTTTGCGGCGAGTGTGTCGCCTCCTGCCCTCTTGGCGCCCTCAGTGTCGGCGTAAGAAAGGAGGTTGAAGGAAAGCGCTGCAAGTCAGCCAAGTATATTCCTGCGGTACTGACTGTCGTGGCTGTCGCCATAGCGTTCATCATCGGAGGAAAGTTCGAGGTGCCTACAATCGACGAGAAGTGGGGGATAGAACCGGGAATGAAACTGGAGACGGTCAGGATGGAAGGCCTCAAGTCGGTCAAGTGCTTCGGCAGTTCGATGGCCTTCAAGGCCAGGATGGAGAAGGTGGCGGGAGTCCATGGAGTCAGGACATTCGTCGGAAGCCACACGGTCGTGGTCACCTATGACGCCAACGCCATCGACGCCGCGAAGGTCGAGGCTCTGATCTTCGTCCCTTCCAAGTTCAGGGTCAACAGCCTGGAGCCGGAGCAATACGACTCGCTCAAGTGCGTGACCATCAGGACGGAAAAGATGTTCGACAAACTCGACCTCAACTACCTCGGAATGCAGATGAGACTCACGGAAAAGAAGATATTCGGTCTGGAGTCCATCTACGAGTGCCCTCTCATCGTCAAAGTGTACATGGCGCCTGACGAGGATCTGGACGAGGCGTGGTTTAAGAATATTGTCGAGAAGAAGACCCTTGAGATGCCGGTTCACGGCGGCGGGGTCAAGACGATGGATCTCGGATTCAAGTTCATCCGTTTGGAGAAGGGAAGCACCATGATCTCCACTCCGGACTACCTAAGGATGATGTTCGACCAGTTCGCCGCTGAGTATTCCCGTGAAACCAATCTTGACACGGCCCAGTGGTGGTACGAGATTGTTGACCGCAACTACGAGAAGCCTATCGTGAAGAGAGGGATGCCATTCCTCAGCAACCATCTGTCCTCCCATGAAGGGGTTCTGGGAACATACCTCACCCTTAACGATGATCTGGAGCCATGCATCCGCATACGTTACACGGCTCCGATGACCGAGGCCGCGCTTTTCGAACTGATGACGATGCCGAAATGGATCATCAAGTTCTCGGATGACGACATCCGCGAGGTTGACGCCAAATTGAGTTTCGGAAAACCGGGCCGCAGCATCCCCGTCAAATAAGCGTTCATATTCATAAATAGAGGTTATTTCTGTTGCCGCTTAATTAGATGAAAGGAATATACATCGCACTCGCCTTGCTTTTCGCCGCGTCTTTTACAGCCAGGCTTGATGCTCAGATCGCCATATCTGAAGATATGTTCGGACGCACTTCATTCACGGTGAAGGCGCAGGTCCTTGACTCGCTGACGCGGGAGCCTATCGCGTTCGCTTCGGCGTATCTCAGGCATCCTAAGGACACGGTCATCACCAGTTTCGCCCTGACGGACACGCTCGGCAAGGCTGAGTTGAAGAAAGTGGCGAAAGGAGAGCATCTGCTTTGCATTGAATATCTCGGCTACAGACCTGTCTATAAGAAGATTTATGTCCGTGGCAACTATGACGCGAAGACGATCCTGATGAGACCGGACGACAAGATGCTGAAGGCGGCGTCTGTCTCCGCGGTCGGGACTCCGATGGAAATGAAAGGGGACACCCTCGTCTACAACGCCTCCTCGTTCAGGGTGATGTCCAACGACAACCTTGCTGACCTGCTGAAGAAGATGCCAGGCGTGGAGGTCGGCGAGGACGGAACCGTCAAGGTCAACGGCAAGGAAGTCAGCAAGATAACGGTCGGAGGCAGGACGTTTTTCCTTGGGGACAACAAGGCCACTCTCGACAACCTTCCGGCCCGGATCGTTGACAAGGTGAAGGTCATCGACAAGGAGTCCGAGTCCGCCGAGTTCACCGGCATCAAGGGGGACAAGGAGAAGGTGATGGATGTTGAGTTGAAGGAGGAATATAAGAGCGGATGGTTCGGCAACGCCAAACTCTCGGGAGGAACGACAGCTTCAGGCAAGGATGACAACGGATTCAAGGAAAGGAAGGATCTGCTCTTCAGCGGCTCCGCGATGGTCTCGGCCTACGGCGAGAGGAACCAGCTCACGACCATAGCCAACGGCTACAACTTCATGGCTCCCGGATCCGGGATGCTGGTCATGTATGACGGTAATGAGAGCGATGTCCCGTCGTTGCCGTACAATGGCATGCACAGAAGATGGCAGGTGGGGACGAACTTGAACTCGGATGTGATAAAAGGCTTCACCACAGATGCTTCGGTTGTTTACTCATCAGAGAACGTGGACAAGCGTTCGAGGACTGACCGGACTTCATTCAAGGAGGATGGCGACCTTTTCGACACTTCAGGCGAGGTTGAGAACGGCAATCTGGACAAGTTCAGTGTGCGCGCCGAGTTCAAAAAGAAAAACAGGAAGAAGACATCACTTTACTTTGAGCCATACTTTTCCTGGTATGACTACAACAACACTTCCACTGGCAACACACAGTCGCTTATGGAAGGTGTGGAGAGAAACCGTTCGGTGTCAAACACATTTTCAAAGAAGAGTGGAATCTCCACCGGAGGTGATTTGAGCGCCGGAATCAAGAAACTCGGCAAAGATAAACGCGCGTTGACCCTTGATCTTGACTACACTTTGAGTGCGAATGACGGAAAATCGACAGAATATTCAAAAACAACGTTCGCTTCTTCAGGCAAAGAGGACATTCGTGATCTGATTTACGACAAGGACGGCAGTTACAGTGACATAGGCGGATCGCTCAAATACGTCGAGCCGTTCGGCAAGAACTGGGCGCTGTCTGCGACATTGAGCTCGCGCTATAGTGTAAGGAAGTCAACTAGTGACGCGACCGACAACGTCACGGGTTCCGCCAATTATTATTATTCATCGGTGTCGGACAACTATTATTTCTCCAATGAGGGACAGCTTCTGGCTCAGTACAACAAGGGAAAGACCAACGTGCAGTTCGGTGGTCAGGCAAGGCTCTACAAGAACGAGAACTACGCCCGCTCTTTCGGGCTTGACACCAAGACAGGGGTTGACGAGTGGCAGACAACGCTTTCGCCTTTCGTGAACGTGAGGTATTCAGACAAGAACAACAATGTGTATTTCAGACTGTCCAGCAGAACGGCCAGGCCATCTTCCGCCAGCATCGTGCCGACATTCAACATTGTCAATCCGACAAGGATCACGGCCGGAAACATTTACCTTAAACCGGTTACAAAAGAATCTGTGACCACCACCTACAGGGGCTCTTGGGGGAAAGCCCGGTTCAATGGATGGCTGTTCGGAGATTATTCCTCCAATTCGCAGGTGTCAGCCATTTGGTTTGATGAGAACAGCGTCAGATATTCGATTCCGGTGAACACTAAGAAACCTTCCTATAGTTACAGCTCCGACTTTAATTTCTTCACCCCATTGTCAAAGGACGGTAAACTGCAACTCTCCGTCAATGGTGGATTTGGTGTCACCAGATCTGTAAGTTATCAAAGCAAAGGCACTCTCGACAATCTTGAGATCGACCTTGACTCTTTTGACTACACCGACTTTATGAGCAAATTCTGGGGAGACGCTTCCGGAAACCTTTTCTACTCCGGACAGAGCGGCTTTCAGGAAAGCTTGACACGAAGTGTCAGAACGAATATTAGTATGATGGTAACCTTGAATCTCGAACGCTTCTCTCTGCAACTCGGGTCAGGGGTTAATAATTCAAAATCAAGATATTCTCTGGATTCAAAGGCGGATACAGATGTTTGGGATACAAATTTTGGAATATGTCCATCCTACACATCACCTCACGAGTTTGAGTTCCAGTCTGATTTCTCCTATAGAATCCTGCGAGGTTATGGTTCCGGTTATAATGATGACTATGTCCGCTGGAATTTCAGTGTCGGAAAGAACATAAAGTCTTTCAATATCACCCTTACCGCTCAGGACTTGCTCGACAGCGCAAGGTCACTGAGGCGTAACGTGCAGGATGATTACGTCCAGAACTCCTACACCAATGTGCTCGGCCGCAGGATCATCCTCTCCTTCACATGGAACTTCGGCAAGATGGACGCCTCCAAGAGCGGAGCGGCCCAGAATGCCATGTGGAATATGGCGTACTAAAGCAGGTGCCCCAGGAAGCGCGCCTTCTCGTAATCTGACATACCACGCCTGCGGGCATATTCATCAATCGCCTTCTGGCTGACGCGGCGGATTTCAGGATAGGTGGCCTCCGGATGAATGAATATGAGTCCGCAGATGCTGGCGTCCGGAATCATAGCGCAACTGTCCAGCAGCGTGATGCCAAGCCTCTCTGATTCAGGCAGCAACCTAAGAATATCCCGCTTGAGCGTGTGGTCCGGGCAACTTGAATAGCCCGCCGCAGGCTTGATGACCTTCGCCCCGCTGAACTCTGATGGCAATTCTTTATGAATATGCCTGCTCAACCATTCTGACGCCGCCTCCGCGAGAGTCAGCCGTACGGCCCTGGTAAGCATCGGCCCGTATTCCGTGCCGCAAGCCGGACAGTCGCATCCGGATGGATGTGATTCGGTGCGCACGGAAATCGCGAACATCCCCATAGGCGACTCGAACCCATATTCCTTAGGCGGAACGAAATCGGCCAGTGACCGTTCGCCTTCCTGCCGGAGCATCGGCAGCCGGAAATCTTTGGAGACAATGTCGTCCCCTTCGCTATGACATCCGTCAAACCTTGCCGAAATGGTTATCCGACAAGCGTTTCCGTTCTTTAGTCTATCAATTTCCTTATGTGCGTCGGCACGGAGTTTCCTCAGTTCGTCGTGTCCTGTTCCACTTTTTATTCCCCAGATCGCAGCGAACATATTCCAGTCAAAGAACGGCTCCACTTCCTCTATGCCGAGCCTCTTCCCCGATATGTTCCCGAATGGTTCCCCCTTAATGAAACTGAAGGCCGGGAACGGTTTGACGGGCTTGTGAACGGCCTTTTTCTGTGAAGACTGTGCATAAAGTTCACGAAGATGCTCTTGCTTTTTATGCTCCGCGGCCTCTGTGCCTTCTCTGTCCGTGATAAGCTGGTTTGCAAGCACCGCGCTCGCGGATGCGTCCTGCGCATAGAACACGTGCCCGTAAAGCGGAGCCAGCTTGACCGCCGTGTGGAGCGCCGAAGCCGCCGCCCCGCCCACAAGCAGGGGAGTGTCCATCCCCCTGGCCGTCATCTCTTTGCAGATCTCCTCCATCTGGTAGAGCGAAGGAGTGATCAGTCCGCTGACCCCGATAAGGTCCGCAGAGCACTCCGCCGCCTTCTCCAGAATCGTCTCCTTAGGCACCATGACCCCAAGATCCACGATCTCGAACCCATTGCAACTCAGTACGATCTCCGTGATGTTCTTCCCGATGTCGTGCACGTCCCCCTTGACGGTAGCGAACACGATCCGAGGCTTTTTCACCTCCGACTCTCCGCCCCTCTCCTCAATGTAAGGTTGCAGCAACGCCACCGCATTCTTCATGGTCTTCGCCGACTTCACCACCTGAGGCAGGAACATCTTTCCCGCCCCGAACAGTTCCCCGACCCGAGCCATCCCGCTCATCAGCGGCCCGTCGATGATCTGCACAGGCTTCTCGTACTTGGTCAAGCACTCATTGATGTCCCTCTCCAGTCCAGACGAATCCCCTTTGACTAGCGCCCGAACCAGTCTCTCCTCCACAGCCGCTTCGACAGGCTCAGCGACCGAAGAAATATTACTTGATTCCGCTCCCGTCAGCGCGCCCCCTGATGCCGCGAGGCGACCATTCTCCCGGACAGGGCGCGCAGCGCAGGTCGCCTCCGGCCCTTCGGGACGCGCGCTGACCCCAACAGAATTCTTCTCATCAAGAATCCTCGAAGCCTTCTCAATCAACCGATCCGTAGCCTCGGCATCCGAATCCAGAATCACATCCTCCACACACTTAAGCAACCCCGGCTCAATCTCATCATAAACCCGCAACATCCCCGGATTCACAATCCCCATATCAAGCCCCGCCGAAATAGCATGGTAAAGAAACACCGAATGCATGGCTTCACGTACAGTATTGTTCCCACGGAAAGAAAACGAAAGATTTGAAATACCTCCCGAAGTCCGACACCCCGGCAGATTCCCCTTGATCCACCGCACCGCCTCAATGAAATCAATCCCGTACCTCGAATGCTCCGGAATCCCCGTTCCCACAGGCAACACATTCACATCGAATATGATGTCACAGGGCCGAACCCCGACTTTGGAAGTCAGCAATGAATATGCCCGCCGGCAGATCTCCACCTTCCTGTCGTAAGTCGTAGCCTGTCCCTCCTCGTCAAACGCTATCACGATAATGGCCGCACCCAACGCATTGATCTCCCGAGCTTTCTCAATGAATATTTCCTCTCCTTCTTTAAGTGAGATGGAATTCACGATACACTTCCCCTGGGCGTTCTTGAGCCCTGTCACCAACGTCTCCCAATGCGAGGAATCTATCATAATAGCGGCCTTGGCCACAGCCGGATCATTGGAGACATAACGCAGAAACTTCTCCATCTCAAGCCTGGAGTCCAGCATAGCGTCATCCATATTGATGTCGATGATGCCCGCCCCGTTCTCAATCTGCCCGGCGGCGATCTGAAGCCCGGTCTCGTAGTCCCCGGCCGCGATCAGTTTCGCGAACTTGCGTGAACCCGCCACATTGGTCCGCTCTCCGACATTCGTGAAGTTATTCTTCCTGTCAACCGCCACGCTTTCCAATCCGCTGACATAGAGTACATCATCCGGCTCAGGAATCGCTCTCGGAGATATTCCTTTAACCGCCTCGGCCACAGCCTTGATGTGTTCCGGAGTCGTGCCGCAGCATCCTCCCACAATATTTACAGACCCTGCCAGCGCCATTTTCCGCACGGACTCCGCCATCTGGGAAGGTGTCTCGTCATATTCACCCATCTCGTTCGGCAGCCCGGCGTTAGGGTAGCAGCTGACGGCGCAGGTGGCGAACGACGCGACTTCGGCGATCAGCGGAATCATCTCCTCCGCCCCCAGCGAGCAGTTGAGCCCGAACGACAGCGGCGAGCAGTGCTGGACAGAGCGGTAGAATGCCTCCATAGTCTGCCCCGTAAGCGTCCTCCCGCTGCGGTCACTCATTGACGCAGAAATCATTATGGGAATATCCGATGCTTCGGGAATATGTACGAGCGCATACAGGGCAGCCTTTGTGTTCAACGCGTCGAAGCAGGTCTCGAACAGCAGCAGATCCACACCTCCGTTTATCAACCCTCTGATCTGCCTCTCGAACGCCTCTGCCATCTCGTCGAATGAATATGGACGGAAAACAGGGTCGTTTATGTTCTGGGCGAGGGACAAGGATTTGCTTGTAGGGCCTACGCTTCCGGCCACCCAAACCTTGCGTGGAGCCTCACCGACAGCTTTGCGGGCTATACGCGCGGCGGCCTCGGCCATCTGCCCTGCTTTCTCTGACAGATTATATTCAGATTGCGAGATACTGTTGGCACTGAATGAGTTGGCCGTAATTATATCAGCCCCCGCTTCAATATATTCATTGTGAATCTCACCGATCGTTTCAGGATTGGTGAGGTTGAATGATTCGCTGTTGCCTTGTAGGCCCTTGCGCTGAAGCATCGTGCCCATCGCTCCGTCGAGGATGAGGATTCGCTTGGAAAGTTCGGTCCTGATGTCGTGCATCGCGTTGGTATATTCATTGATTGTCTAAAAACATTCCCGCAGGATTCCGATGATGTTGGCGGACTTGCCCATCGTGTAGAAGTGAACACCGGGAACTCCGTGAGCCAGAAGGTCTTTGCATTGAGCGGTGGCCCATTCCTGACCTATTTGATAGACCGCCTGTCTGTCGTTCTCGTGGGCGGAGATCTCGCTTGTGAGTTCGAACGGAATGTCGATTGAGAAGGATTCCGGGAGCAGTCTCACTTGCTTTGGAGTTGAGATCGGCTTGAGTCCGGGGATGATCGGGACGGAGATTCCTGCCGCCCTGCATCTGTCCACGAATTTATAGAAGACCTGGTTGTCGAAGAACATCTGGGTTGTGATGTAGTCCGCTCCGGCATCGACCTTGCGCTTGAGGTTCGCGATGTCCTCGTCCATATTCGCGGCCTCGAAATGCTTCTCCGGATAGCCTCCGACCCCGATTCTGAAAAAGCCCTCACAGCCGTTCTCCTTTTCGAAACGGCGTATCGCCCCCACGAGTTCGTTGGCGTGGTCGTAACCTCCAGGGACAGGGGAGAAGCGTTTTTCGCCCGTGAGACAGTCTCCCCTCAGGGCCAGGATATTGGATATTCCCATAAACTTGAAGTCTTGTAGCTGGAACTCGATCTGTTCGGCGGTAAGTCCTCCGCAGATGAGGTGGGGAACCACGTTGACCTTGAATTCGGACTGGATGGCTCCGCAGACGGCGGTCTCGCTGACGCGCCGGCGTATGAGCCGCTTCCGGTAGCTTCCGTCAGGCTGTTCCTCGTAGGTCACCTCGTCCCTGTGGCAGGTGACGTTTATGTATTTGGGATTGAACTCGATGAACGGTCTTATGTCATTCAGGAGTTCATCTTTGGTCATCCCTTTCAGGGGAGGGACTATCTCAAGTGATGGGTATTGCTTCATTTGTTTTCGTTCGTTTTGTTTGCGTGTGTTGATTAGGCTTCGGCCTTCGGATGTTTGATTCCGACAACAGTAAGGACATCGCCATCGACCTTGAACCTGACATCCATATCATTGAATATCATTCCGTAAACCTTGTCCGGATCGTTCTGGTACCTGGGCCTCGGGTCTTGTGCCAATACCTCCTTCAGGGCGGCTACATCGGCCTTTGTCCAGCCTGGGATGGTCACTTCGACAGGTTCAGTGACCTCATCCGCGAACACGACCTTCAACGGCCTCCATTCCTTGTCATCGACAAATCCCGACACGGCATCCGGATGGCTGTCCGCATAAGTGACGTAAGGCTTTATGTCATAAATCGGTGTCCCGTCCATCAGATCCGCTCCCAGAACATTGATCACCGGCCCGATCGGTTTCCCGTCCGAGTCCTTGGCGTCATATTCAATGGATTCTATCCTGACCGACGAGAGCCCAAGTCCGTTAGGCCGGAAAGGGGAGCGGCTGGCGAACACCCCGATCCTCTCGTTCCCGCCAAGCCTCGGCGGCCGTACCGTCGCCTGGAATGGTCGCTCAGCGACTGAGGAACTTGTCTCGGCGGCCGGCCGTGGCTTGTTCCCGGAGAATCCCCAGATCAGCCAGATATATTCAAACCCTTCAAGCCCTCGCACAGCGTCAGCGCTTCGGAACCGAGGCTCGAACACTATCCGACCTTTCAGCTCCGGAACCAATCCGGCCTGCCTCGGAATCCCGAACTTGGTCTTGAACGGCGACCGGAACCGGGCCACCGGCTCAATGAACATAGCTGACCTGATCCCATTTGAGGGCTTCCTCGTTCTGCGGCTTGCGCTCATCGGCAGGATGTCCGACGGCGATCAGGCACAGAACGGAATATTTTTCCGGAATATTCAGAATAGACCTTACCTTTTGTTCCGCCGTCACCCCGGCATCCTTGCTTTCCCTGCCCCTGATGTGGCACCAACAGGAACCCAGTCCAAGATCTTCGGCCTGATATTGCATGGAAACCGCTGCGATGCTGCAATCCTCGACCCACATTTCCTGCTCCTCTGGCTCTCCAAGCACGGCGATTACCACCGGAGCGCCAGCCAGAAACTGTGAGCCGGCCGTCCTGATGCCGGCCAGATCCTCGATCTTCTCCTTATTGTCTGTGACCACGAACCTCCATTTCCTGAGCCCCTTCGCCGTCGGTGACATAAGGGCAGCCATGAGAATCGTCCTTACATATTCATCGCTCACAGGCTCGTCGGTGTAGATCCTGTGGCTTCTGCGCGCCTGCGCAAGTTCCTTGAATGAGTCCATATTCAATTCCTCCTTTACCGCAAATTTACAATTATTATCCGTTATGCTGAATATTCAGTGCTGAGACTTTTGCCGCCAATCGCTTTTCGCCGGAAACTGCAAGTGAATATATTCTTAAACCTTAAAACGTTTGATTTTTGTTAAAATAATTGTCGAAACCGCATAAATAGTTATGAAATTTGATAAAATAGTTGCCCTTGTTGAAAAAATGTAATATATTTAGGGTCGTAATAAAGCCTTATCATCCGATGGATAACAAGACAAATTCATTAGAAGTCCCTCAAAAGGGAAACATTCTTATAATCAACACGGGGTCCACAACCACGAAGTTGGGCTACTTTTCAGATGGTGTCAGGGTCTTTGACACCAAGCTTGAGCACACCGCCGAGGATGTCGCCAAATACCCGTCCGTAATGGATCAGGCGGATATGCGTCATCAGGCCATCAAGGATTTTATGGCCTCCAAAGGCATTCCGCTTGAGGATGTGGACATCGTTATGGCGCGCGGCGGGCTTATCGTCCCGGTCATAACTGGAGTCTATAACGTGAACCAGGATATGCGTGATGTCCTGAAAAGCTGCCGTGACGGGAACCACGCCTGCAATCTGAGCGCGATTCTGGCCGATGATGTCGCCAAGGAGATCAACGGGATCCGTGAGGACAAGAAGCTGACTCCTCGTTTCGGGAAATGCGTGGCCTACATCGCCGACCCTCCTATGGCGGACGAGATGCTGCCGGAGTGCAGGATGGGTGGAATCCCTGAGTTCTCCCGCAAGACATTGTTCCACGCCTTGAACTCAAGGGCCATCGTGAGGCGTTACCTCCGTGAGCACGGTCACAAGACCAATGATGTCACAGTGATCGTCGCCCATATGGGCGGTGGCGCGACCATCTCCCTTCACAGGAACGGCAAGGTGATCGACACCAACCACGGCCTTGGCGGAGACGGCCCTATCACTCCTGAGAGATCCGGCTGCTGCCCGCCGTTCGAGCTTATCGACATGTGCTTCAGCGGAAAGTACACCAAGGAGGAGATCCAGAAGAAGCTCGTGGGACGCGGCGGTGCCGTCGCTTACTTCGGCACGAACAGTATGCTGGATGTCGAGAATATGGCCAATGACGGCAATGAACTGGCGCAAACCTTCCTCAAGGCATACGTTTTGAACATCTGCAAGTACATCGCGGCGATGTCCGCTACCGCTGACGGTAAGATCGACGCCATTCTTCTGACGGGAGGCATAGCACACAGCAAGATGCTGATGGACGCCATCAAGGCGAAGATCGGCTTCATCGCTCCGGTGGAAGTCTTTCCGGGAGAGGACGAGATCAACAGCCTCGCCGAGAACGGCTACATGATCCTTTCCGGCCAGACAAAGGTTCATACATATAATAAGGACAGAATTATTGAAGATTAATTAATACGAATGATGAAGAATATAGATTGGAGCAAGCTGTCTTTCAGCTACACTCAGACCAAGGCATTGGTGTACAGCCGCTGCATTGACGGAAAATGGGAGACACCTACCGTGACAGAGAACTTCAACATCTGCCTCAACAGCTTTGCGGGAATATTCCATTACGCCCCTTCCTGCTTCGAGGGATTGAAGGCGTTCCGCGGGGTTGACGGCAGGATCAGACTTTTTCGTCCGGATAAAAATGCCAAGAGAATGGCGGACAGCGCGACTTATCTGGACATGCCGTACCCTTCAGAGGAGATGTTCATCAATATGTGCGTTCAATGCGTGAAGGAGAACATTGACTATCTTCCTCCGTATGAGGCGAGTGGAGCATCCCTTTATCTGCGTCCTATCCTGATTGGAATCAACCCGCAGTTGGGCATTCATTCGGCGCGTGACGTGATGTTCGCTGTCATGTGTTCTCCCGTAGGGACATATTCAGGAGCTAAGAGTCTCAGCCCAGGAAACGCGGTCATTTCGAGGAACTACGATCGTGCCTCTACATTTGGTTCCGGGTGCTACAAGCTCGGTGCTAACTATGCACAGTCTCTCCATGCTTACAACATCGCCCACAACACTGGTTACCGTGAGCTTCTGTTCCTTGACTCGGCCACGAAGACGACCATCGAGGAGTTTGGATCGTCCAATTTCTTCGCTATCAAGGGCAACACTTACATCACCCCGCGCTCGGGCAGTGTGCTGCCGTCAATTACCAACAACAGTCTCCGTAAGGTGGCGGCTGACATGGGATTGAATGTGGAGGTTCGTCCGATTAAGGTTGAGGAACTTGCTGAGTTTGATGAGGTTAACTCTTGTGGAACGGCTGTGGTCATCACTCCGATCTGCTCGATAGACGACAAGCCTCAGCTTGAGTGTGAGGAGGCTTCACGCCACTATACATTCGGCTCACCGGACAAGTGTGGAGCGGTCAGCGAGAAGCTCTACAACCGCATCATCGGCATCCAGAAAGGACTTGAGGAGGACACCCACAACTGGTGTCTGTTCATCGATTAGGCGATGATTGAATTAGAGGCGATAGAAAAGATTCTTGTAGAAGGCGGGACTGACGAGGCGATCCGTCTGCTTGACGAATATATCACATCCGCTCCGGAGCCTTCCGACCGGGCCTACTATCTTCTGGGCAACGCGCACAGAAAGAAAGGGGACTGGCAGAAGGCCATCAACAACTATCTGGAGGCAATGGCGATAAACCCTGAAAGCCCGGCGGCGAACGCTTATGCGATTGCGAACGAGATCCTCGATTTCTACAACAAGGATATGTACAATCAATAAATATTTAAGGTATTATGGCTAAAATGAAAGGGGCGACCGTCGTCGACACCGAGAGATGCAAAGGCTGCAATCTCTGTGTCGTTGCCTGTCCGCTCGATGTCCTTGCTCTGACGACCAAGGAAGTGAACCGTAAGGGCTACAATTTCGCCCACGAGGTTCTTGCTGACACCTGCACGGGCTGCGCGTCCTGCGCCACTGTCTGCCCGGACGGGTGCATAACCGTTTACCGTCTTAAAACAGTCTAAGCTATGGCAGATCAGGAAATCACATTGATGAAAGGCAATGAGGCCATTGCCCACGCGGCCATCCGCTGCGGTTGTGACGGCTATTTCGGCTATCCGATTACCCCTCAGTCAGAAGTCCTTGAGACTCTGGCCGCCGAGAAGCCTTGGGAGACCACCGGAATGGTTGTCCTCCAGGCTGAGAGCGAGGTTTCGTCGATCAATATGGTCTATGGCGGAGCCTGCACGGGAAAGAGGGTGATGACTTCTTCTTCCAGCCCGGGTGTCAGCTTGATGCAGGAAGGTTTGTCCTATATGGCTGGAGCCGAGCTTCCGGCCCTTGTCGTGGACGTTATGCGTGGAGGTCCCGGCCTTGGAACCATCCAGCCGAGCCAGGCGGACTATTTCCAGGCCTGCAAGGGAGGCGGTCACGGAGACTATCACCTGATTGTACTCGCTCCGGCGTCCGTTCAGGAAATGGCTGATTTCGTGGACCTTTCCTTTGAACTCGCGTTCCGTTACCGTAACCCTGCGATGATCCTTGCCGACGGCGCCATCGGGCAGATGATGGAGAAGGTTGTCCTTCCTCCGTTCAAGCCTCGCCGCACCGAGGAGGAGATCATCAAGGAATGCCCTTGGGCCACGACCGGACGTGTCGGAGGAAGAAAGCCGAACATCATCACTTCCCTTGAGCTCCGTTCCGAGGAGATGGAGGTCATCAATCTTCGCATCCAGAAGAAATACAAGGAGATAGAGGAAAAGGAAGTCCGCTACGAGGAATATCTTCTTGAGGATGCTGAATATGCCATCGTGGCTTTCGGCTCAGCGGCACGTATCGCGAAGAAGAGCATCGAGATCGCCCGCAGTCAGGGCATCAAGGTCGGTCTTCTTCGTCCGATAACCCTCTGGCCTTTCCCTACGAAGGAAGTCCAGAAACTCGCCGGAAAGGTGAAGGGAATCCTCTCACTGGAGATCAACGCCGGCCAGATGGTCGAGGACATCCGTCTCGCTGTCGAGGGCAAGGTCCCAGTACAGCATTTCGGACGTCTCGGAGGCATCATTCCTGATCCGGACGAGGTTGTGGATGCGATCAAACGTCTGTTCTAAATCTGAAGACACAATGACAAGAGAAGAAATAATCGAGAAAGGACAGGTTGTCTATAAGAAACCTACCTTGCTGAATGACACTCCGATGCATTACTGCCCTGGTTGCAGCCACGGAGTGGTGCACAAGATAGTCTCCGAGGTGATCGAGGAGATGGGAATGACGGACAAGACGATCGCCATCTCTCCTGTGGGCTGCGCCGTGTTCGCCTACAAGTACATTGACGTTGACTGGGAGGAGGCCGCCCACGGTAGGGCTCCGGCACTTGCCAGCGCGACGAAGCGTCTCTGGCCGGACAGGCTCGTGTTCACCTATCAGGGTGACGGAGACCTCGCCTGCATCGGAACAGCCGAGACGATCCACGCCCTGAACAGAGGCGAGAACATCACGATCATATTCATAAACAACGCCATCTATGGAATGACCGGTGGTCAGATGGCTCCGACCACCCTTCTGGGAATGAAGACCGCCACCTGCCCTTACGGCAGGGAAGTGTCGCTTCACGGCTACCCGCTGAAGATCACGGAGATCGCCGCCACACTTGATGGCACCTGCTACGTGACCCGTCAGGCTGTTCACACCGTGGCTGCCATCAACCGCACGAAGAAGGCGATCAGAAAGGCGTTTGAATATTCAATGCAGGGCAAGGGCTCCAACCTCGTCGAGGTTGTGTCCACCTGCAACTCTGGTTGGAAGATGAGCCCGGAGAAGGCCAACAAGTGGATGGAAGAGAATATGTTCGAGTTCTATCATCTTGGAGACCTCAAGGACAAAGGCGTAGAACTTTAAATCGACAAGGCTATGACAGATGAGATAATTATTGCAGGATTCGGAGGACAGGGTGTCCTCTCGATGGGAAAGATTCTGGCTTATGCCGGTCTGATGGAAGGCAAGGAAGTCACCTGGATGCCGGCATACGGTCCGGAGCAGCGTGGAGGTACCGCCAATGTGACCGTGATTGTCAGCGATGATCCGGTTTCCTCTCCGATTCTTTCCAGCTACGACATCGCGATTGTTCTGAACCAGCCTTCGCTGGAGAAGTTCGAGCCGAAGGTGAAGCCGGGTGGAATCATCATCTACGACGGCTATGGAATCAACGAGCCTCCGACAAGGAAGGACATCAAGGTCTATCGCATCGACGCTATGGATGCCGCGGCTGAGATGAACCTCATCAAGACTTTCAATATGATCGTGTTGGGAGGTCTTTTGAAGATCCGTCCGGTCGTCAAGATCGAAAGCGTGCTTGCCGCCTTGCGGAAAACCCTCCCGGAACGTCACCATCATCTTATTCCTAAGAATGAGGAGGCCATCCGGAAAGGTATGGAAATCATCAAGGATGTTCAGTAAGCGTTAAAGAATATTTAAGGATTACTCAGTGTAAATCCATGAAGATGGTACGTCGTACGTCCTTTTGAACTTGATTGAGGCTACGCTTTCCGTGCTTATGCTGACGAGCCCGATTCCGCCCTCGACATTGTCAGGGAAGGAGACGGGCTCTGTCAGTGTTGTGTCTCCGTCCAGATAGTCGTAGATGCTTAGCGCTTTCAGATAGTAGTACTCATCCTTTGTGATGCCACGGATTGTCACGCTTAATGTTGTCTCTGATTCCATACGGTTGAAATTCAGGAGTCCGTGCAGCCCGTAGATGATTTCATTGGCGTTCACGTTGAACCCGATGTTGAAAGTTCCGTCGGAGAACTGTCTGTCAGAAAACACTCTGAAAGTGTTCTCCGAAGCTCCTTCCAAGTCGAGATCCTCGGCAGGGGCTCCATCGTTCAGAATCGGGTCGTTGCCTTTGTCAAGGCTGATGAAACTGTAGTCCTTGGTCTCTTCCCAAGTCATTGCCTCTTCACGCTCACTCGCGTACCTGATCTTTTTGTCGATAACTGAACGTCCGGACAGTATCCGGTAGAAGTTGTCCTCACCGGTGATGTCCTTGCCTTTGACACGGATCCGGTAAATATTGTCGCCATATTGATTCTTTTGGAGCAGAGTGTCGGTTATGCTGAATTCCGGCGCCTTTGGAACGACCACTTCCGAATAAGCCTTGTAGTCCCCGTCATCGGCCTCCGCCTCGATTCTCACTACATCACCTGGCTTGAAACCGGCCTTGAAGGAGTATCTGGTCTGGTTGGTCTTGCCGGCGGCGTTGGGTCCTGCCGTGTACACATCTTTATGGCGCTCGTCTCTATAGTAGTAGCCATAGATGTGCAGATCCTCCTTGATGAACAAGTCGTCATCACGGTTGTCAAGTTTTCCGTCAGCCACAAGAATGCCGTTGACATAGCACTTGACTGAACCTGATTTGATTCTTTCGACACGGTCACTCTTGCTTACCGCCAGATAGACAAGATGCAATGTGTCGCCAACCGTCATCTGCGAGTTTACTATCAGCTGTGGCTTGATGTCTTTCAGGTTGTAATCAATGTCCTTCGTGCAGGCTCCGAGCAGGACGGAGGCCGCTGCTGTGCATAGAATAAGTCCTCTCATCTCTTTAGAAATTATAAGTGTAGCTGAATGACGGGATTATAGGCAGGATCGTGACAGACTTGAGTTTCGCCTTCCTTGTGTAGAGGCTCAATTTGGAATCACTTTTCTTGTCGGCCTTGTAATAGACAAAATTCGGATTCAACCTGTTGTAGGCGTTATAGACTCCGAAGTTCCAGATGCTTTCACCACGTCTTAGCCGCTTGTGGTAATTGACACCGATGTTTAGCCTGTGGCTTGGCGGCAACCTGTAGTTGTTTCGGTGCGGAGCATAGTCAATCTGCGTGAATGTTCCGTCAGGAAGCATCACGATGCTCTCCCTTTCCGGGATTGTCGTGGTGCCTCCGGTCGCGAAAGTCCACACCGCGCTGAGATCCCACTTCTTCCCGAGTCGCTGGTTCACGACAAGAGAGATGTTATGCCTTCTGTCATAGCGGTAAGGATAGCGTTCTCCGTTGTTGATCAGTCCGTTGGAGAAGACTCTGTCACTTTTGGCCAGAGTGTAGCCCAGCCACCCCGTTGTCTTTCCGATCGTTTTCTGGATGAAGACCTCTACGCCGTACGCCCGTCCGTCACCCATCACGACATTGTCCTCCCAGGACTGCGAGCTTGCCATGAAGGAGACTCCGTCCTTGTACTCAAGCACATTGTGCATGTCCTTCCAGTAGCCCTCGACGGAAAACTCCCAACCCGGCAGGCCGTTGTAGTACAACCCCAATGAATATTGATCCGCCGTCACCGGCCTGATGTTCTTGGTGATAGGCACCCAAAGGTCAATCGGGAGAGTAATCTTCGATGAGGATAACAAGTGGACGTACTGCGACATCCTTGAATATGCCGCCTTGGCGCTGATCCCCTTTCCGAAATCGAATTTCGCCGACATTCTCGGCTCGGGTGACCAATAGGTCTTGCTGCTGGTCCGGAACAAAGCGAGGTGGATTCCAGGGTTGAGTGTCAACCGTTTGCCTATCGTGAAATCATCCTCGATGTAAGCGGATAACTCGTGGCCTGAACGGTTCTTTTCCTTATTATTGGAATATGTCGTGTCGGTCACCATCTGACCTTTGTCGTTCTCCTTCTCGACGGTCGTGTACGTCTCCGGGATGTAAGTGTGGCCTACATATTCACCTCCGAATTTGATGAGGTGCCGAGGTGTCGGGGTGTAGTCAAAATCAATCTTGGCGGTGATGTCCTTTATTCCGGAACCATAATCGAACTTGTAGGAATATTTCGAGTTCTCACTCTTTTCTGTAGAGTTGTAGCCCATTCGCATCCGGTAGTCCGTGAAGGCCACAGTCGTGTTCGAAAACAGCCTTCCGTTGAAGACGTGATTCCATCTTGCGGATGTGAGAAGGTTGCCCCATCTGATGTAGGTCTTGTCGTCGAACTCGGTTTTGTTCTCGATCCCGTCGATGATGACATCGCCTTCATTGTCTTTGTAGTAGAATATGTCTCGTCCATAATAGGCGTTGAGGAACAGCCTGTCCCGATCGCTGAACCGATGTGTAACCTTGCCGTTGAGATCATAGAAATAGTAGTTTGCCGGAATGTTCGCTGCTCTGAATATACCATCGAACAGGAAAGTGTGCATACCTCTCGCGCTGATTGAATATGCCGTCTTCCCCTTGAAGATCGGCCCTTCAAGATGGAACTTGTCGCTGAGTACTCCGACACCGATCGTCCCGTGAGTCTCCTGAAGGTTTCCGTCGTTTGTCCTGACATCGATGATGCTGGAGGTCCTGCCTCCGTAACGGGCCGGGAACGAGCCTTTGTAAAGAGTGACTTTCTTCACGGCCTCGGGTTGGAAGATTGAGAACAGTCCCAGCATATGCTCGGCGTTGTAAAGAGAGATTCCGTCAAGGAGCAACAGATTCTCATCCGGCCCGCCTCCACGCACATATATTCCCGAAAAGCCCTCGGCACCGCTCTGCACTCCCGGCATCAGCTGGATTGTCTTCAGGACATCGGCCTCGCCGAAGAGCACCGGGGTGTTCTTGATCATATTCATAGGAATCTCGATCGCGCTCATCTTCGTGGCCATGATTCCGGATTCCCTTTGTGCCGAGACAACAGCTTCCTTGATTTCGGTGTTCGCTTTCAAGGCAACGTTGATTGTGGTGTCTCGGAGCAGGTCGAGCGTGACGGTGGCGTCGTCATAACCTACGTATGAATATCTCAGTGTCAGATGTTTACCTTGCGGAATCGTCAGCGTGTAAAATCCGTAGTTGTTCGTTGCGGCTCCCGCGCCTTCAGTGAGCACCCCAGCCCCGATAAGGGTCTCGCCGGAGGCCTTGTCCGTGATGTGGCCGCTCACCGTGACCTTTATACGCTGGTTTTGCGCCGACATCTCGTAAGTGAAAACGGACGTCAGCATCAATGCCGACAGAACGATGGTTGCAAGCAGCCGGTCATAAGATTTCATATTCAAAATAGTTTGGTTCAAATATGTATATTCCTTAAAATTTAACTTGTCTTATACGGTTTAACTATAACCGACTTTACAAAATTCACGAAAATCAAATTCTTGCAATAAGACGGCCATTTTTTTTGAAATGCAAAATTGGCCAATTTTTTTTATATAGCGGTGGTCTTTACGGTGGTTTTTCTTAAATTTGCGATTATGCTAAAAAAATATTTTTCTATTCTTTTTGTTTTTTTAGTCCTTTCTCTCGCTGTTCTTTCTCCGGGATGCAAGAGAAAGACTGAGGACGTTGAATCAGAAGTGATTGAGGAAGTGAAGGATACACTTCCTCCGTTGGGCTTCTGGCCGGATTCCTTGGATCTTTCCGAGGATGCTGTCCGCAATGGTGAGACATTCACTGGACTGATGTGCCGTCTGGGGCTTTCGATGAACGATGCGATGAAGATGGCCGCTGCCTGCGACACAATTTTCGATGTCCGTAAGATGCGGGCCGGCAACAAGGTCCAGGCATATTACCAGTTTGACACAAGCGGAACAGGAAGCGCTGTCGGGCCGATGCTGAAATATGTCGTCTATGAGCGCAACAAGATTGACCGTGTGGTGTTCCGCACGACCGATCCTTTTGAGGTCTGGGAATGGTCCAAACCTGTCGAGAGCACAAGAGAGTACACCGATGTGACGATCAAATCGTCCCTTTGGAACGATATGTTGGCGGCTGGCAGCTCCCCTCAGTTGATTGTGCCGCTTTCTGAGATCTATGCCTGGTCGGTTGACTTCTTCGGACTTCAGCCCGGAGACCGTTTCAGGGTGCTTTACGAGCAAAGAAAGTGTGATGACGAGATAATAGCCGTTGACACAATATATTACGCGGAGTATATCCGTGAGGAAAAGATGATTCCTGCTATTATGTTTGATCAAGGAGATCATGGTAACCTCTATTGGAATGAGAAAGGGGAGAGCTTGCGTAAGGCCTTCCTCAAGGCTCCGTTGAAGTTCACCAGGATCAGTTCCGGTTTCTCATACCATAGAAAGCATCCGGTAACTGGACGTGTGAGGGCGCATACAGCAGTCGATTACGCTGCTCCGGTCGGGACCCCGGTGATGACAATCGGAGACGGAACGGTTGTGAGCGCCGGCTGGACAAACGGCGGAGGAAACACTGTGAAGATCCGTCACAATTCCGTTTACACGACCAGTTATATGCACCTGTCCCGCTACGGAGCAGGAATCAAGGCCGGAGCGAGGGTGCGTCAAGGCGATGTCATTGGCTATGTGGGCTCGACAGGCCTCTCAACGGGGCCGCATCTGGATTTCCGCGTCTGGAAAAACGGCACGGCCATCAATCCTTTGAAGATGGACTCACCTCCGTCAGAGCCGATCAAACCGGAGAACATGGCCGCTCTTGACTCGACTTTCAGGTACTACAGGCAAATGATCGACACTCTGAAAGTAACAGTCACTCAGTAATATTTCCTCTAAAAAACTGTTTCTTTCTTAAGTGACTGGCGTAAAAATCACGGATTTTTATGTAAGTGTGCTGAATCAGAGACAATTATTACGCTTGCTAAAGTCATAATTTAATACAATGAAGAAGTATATTTATCTATTACCCCTTGCCGCCGCGCTGCTGTTTGTTCAGGGCTGCGGACAACGTGATGCATCTTCTGTTTCTCCAGCCATCGGCCGTGACGCCGAGATCGAGGCGAAAGTCGAGAAGGTGCTGAAAGAAATGGATCTCACCGAAAAGGTGGGCCAGATGGTACAGTTGACATCCTCTACGGTGACGGCACCGGGAGGAGTGACTCTCGATCCGGAGAAACTCCAGAAGGTCATCGGCGAGATGAAGGTCGGCTCCATCCTGAACACATTCGGAGATGTCGCTCAGTCACATGAGCTGACGGCTCAGCTTGTGGGCGAGATCCAGAAAAAGTCTATGGAGGAGATCGGAATCCCTTGCATCTATGGTCTTGATATGATCCACGGCGCAAGCTACCTGACCGACGGAACCTTTTTCCCGCAGGAGATAAACCTCGCGGCGACATTCAATCGTGAATATGCCCGTGCGATGGGTGAGGCTATGGCTTACGAGACAAGGGCCGCTATGGTTCCTTGGGTGTTCTCTCCGGTGATGGACCTCGGCCGGAATCCGGTCTGGCCAAGGCAGTGGGAGAGTTATGGTGAAGACCCTTACCTGAACGCGGAGATGGCGGTGGCCGAGACGAAAGCCCTTCAGGGAGAGGATCCGAATCATATCGATGACAAGCACGTTGCCGTCAGTGTGAAGCATTTTATGGCCTACGGTGTGCCGGTTTCAGGCAAGGACAGGACTCCTGCGATCGTGGCTGGGAATGATCTTAGGGAAAAGTTCTTCCGCCCGTTCAAGGACTGCCTTGAGGCCGGTGCGCTTACCCTGATGGTCAATTCAGCCTCGATCAACGGAATCCCTACGCACGCCAATAAGGAACTTCTTACCGGTTGGGTCAAGGACGGTCTGGATTGGGATGGCCTCATCGTCACCGACTGGGCCGACATCAACAATCTGTACGAAAGGGATCACGTCGCCAAGGACAGGAAGGAAGCCCTCGCTATGGGCATCAACGCTGGAATCGATATGATTATGGAACCGAACGACCCTGATTGCTGCCTTGAACTGAAGGAGGTTGTCGAGTCCGGTCTGATTCCGATGTCCAGGATAGATGACGCAGTCCGCAGGGTTCTCCGCCTTAAATTCCGTCTCGGCCTGTTCGACAATCCGACCTGGGATGTCAGCGGTTATGACAAGTTCGGCTGCAAGGAGTTCCAGGACGCTTCCTACGCCGCGGCGGTGGAGTCCGAGGTGCTCCTCAAGAATGAAGGCAATATCCTTCCTCTTGAATATGGCAGGAAGATCCTTGTGACAGGGCCTAACGCCAACTCTATGAGGGCTTTGAACGGAGGTTGGTCTTACACTTGGCAGGGTGACGCCGACAGATTCGCCGGCGATTTCAACACAATCTACGAGGCTCTGGCTCAGAAATTCGGCGAGAAGAACGTTATTTTCGAGCCTGGTGTGGTTTACGATGAGACGGACCGTTGGGCTACAGGCGCTTGGCAGAAGGAATATGCTCCTCAGATCGCCAAGGCCGTGGCCGCAGCCTCGAAGGTGGATGTGATAGTCGCCTGTGTCGGTGAGAACAGCTATTGCGAGACTCCAGGCAACATTGATGACCTGAATCTGTCAGCTAACCAGAAGGAATTGGTGAAGGCGTTGTCAAAGACCGGCAAGCCTATAATCCTTGTACTGAACGAGGGGCGTCCGAGGGTTCTGCGCGAGATCGAGCCGTTGGCTAAGGCTGTGGTTGATGTGATGCTTCCTGGCAATTATGGTGGCGACGCGCTTGCTGCCTTGATGTCCGGAGAGGAGAATTTCAGCGGAAAGCTGCCGTTCACCTATCCTAAATATGTCAACTCACTCCACACCTACGACTACAAGGTCAGCGAGAGCCGTGAGACAATGGCCGGGGAATATAACTACGATGCGGTTATGGATGTGCAGTGGCCATTCGGATATGGGCTCAGTTACACCACTTTTGAATATTCAGAATTCAAATGTCTGAATGGCTCAGAGTTCGCCGCCGGGGATGACCTTAAGTTCGAGGTGACTGTGGCGAACACCGGCTCGCACAACGGCAAGGAGGCTGTCCTGCTATATTCAAGTGATATTGTGGCCAGTATGATACCTGATGTGAAGCGTCTGCGTGAGTTCGCCAAGGTTGAGCTTGCGCCAGGGGAGAGCAAGGTTGTTTCGTTCACGGTTCCGGCAAAGGAACTCGCGTTTGTGGGGGCTGACGGAAAGTGGCGTCTGGAGGCCGGAGATTTCAGGATGGGTTGCGGAGGGCAGTCACTCATGATCACCTGTAACGAGACCAAGATTTGGAACACCCAGAACTAAAGATCCTCTGTGATATTCACCAATGAGGTGGTGTCCCAGTTGAAGACATATTTCTTTTCGCCTATCGGGAGCGTGATTTCAATGGAATCCGCTCCCTTTTTGTATTTGGCGTAGGCATGCCCCTCAATGGCGTGCCCCGGCCGTATCGTGTAGTCTCCGAGGTAGCCGATGCAGCTCCGTTCGATCCGTGCCATGTCCTCCGACTCACTGTCAGCCATGGCCATGGTGGCTATGAACCCCGCCTCCTCGATGGCCGTGCCTCCAAGATCCCTCAGCAGGTCCTCGGCCAGGGAATCCCTGTCATCTGGATCCCCACGCACGATCGCGGCCATCACAAATGTCACGAACAGCGTGCCGATTCCTATTCCTATGGTCTTGGCGGTCTTTTGGGCACCGATTCTGTTCAGATAACCCCTTTGCCGGAAAACTTTGACAGGTCCCATTCTGGATGCGACAGAGGTGTTCTTGAAGTCGTACTTGACAGGCCTGTCTGTGTTGTTCTGAATATAAAGGTCCAGGCGGTAGTATTGTCCGTAGTGCTTCAGATAGCGGACGTTCATCAGCACATCCAGTCCGTCGGCCGTGAAAACCTTCCAGACGTTCCCGTCCCGGTCCATCTCCATCTTCGAGTTCCGGACGTATGGGCTATCGGTCATCCTGACAACTTTCAGTCCAGCGGCGTTTTCGCTGAACAATGGCTGGAACAGGAGCGTGTCTTTGGACTCGATTCTTTGTAGGGTGTCGATTTTCCTCTCCTGTGCTTGGGAGAGAGCGGAAAGGCAGGCAAACAGGGCAAAGGCTAGAACTATCCTCCGGTGACTATGAAAGGTTCTCATACAATTATCAATTTGGTCGGCGAGGGAGGTGCAAATTTCATGCTGATTAAGGATATATTTGCTATTTTTGTATTCATACAACAAGAAACGAAAATGAGAATATTCAAAAGAATAGCTTTGACGGCGGTCCTGTTCCTGATTGCTTCGGTTTCCTCGCTTGCGGTGTTCAACGAGAAGGATCTGGCGCAGACGCTTCAGGTGCTGCGTTATGAGTTGCGAAAGGCTTACATCGAGATGGAGAAGAACCAGATGTCCTTCGAGTCTCAGGATGATCAGCAGCATGAGGAGCTGGTGCATCTCATACAAAGCTGCAACGAACTGTCGTTGATGCTGTACTCGCAGAAGCAGGACTTCACGTTCGATCTCACTTACGCTCTTCAGCAGGTCACCGACCAGTACCATAGCTTCACGCAGAGCCGGATGCCGTACGACAACATCATCTCTTACCTCAATGTGGAGATTGACCGGTACGACAGGCTGGTCATGGCTCTGAAAGTGCTTCCTCCTGAACTGGTTGAGCTGCCGGACAGCCTTGGTGGACCGGCATTGCTGGACTCCTTGGCCTCGACGCTCCAGAGTCATATCCTTCCGAACGACTCCTACACGGATGCCCACTCGGACGATCCGGAGCATGCCGGCCACAATCATTTTGCCGGGCTTGAGGAAGAGCACGAGCATGGTACTTTTCATCTTGACAGCCTGTCTCAGGTGGCCAGAGACAGTTGCCTTTTCTATTCAACAAGGCTGCTGAAGATGTTCACGGACATCCGTGACCACATGATCGAGGACAATGAATATTATGAGACCACAGACAAGCGGCTTAAAGAGGCCTACGACTATGCTCAGGAACGCTACAAGATGGTCCAGAAGAAGATATTCATTGAGGGACAGGATAATTTCTGGAAAATATTGACTCATGTCAGGTCTTATGCGTCGAGGGCCGCGAAGGATTTCAATGACAAATACGGCAGGGCTTATTTCACGGATGTGAAGAGCGAGTGGAGGGGACCGATGGTCATCGGATTCTCGTTCATGGTGCTGATCTACCTTGCGATAGCCACGCTGCTCAGCATGTTGATTGTCAAGATGTTGATGCGGCGCGTCAAATACTTCCGGACTGAGAGGTTCCGCAAGAGGGAGGCTGCCATATTCATGCTTGGAGCCGCCATTCTGTTTGTGGTTGTCGTCGCTGTCGCGAAGAATATCTCCTTGACATCGCATTTCTTCACGATGGCTGCGGGGCTTTTGATCGAGTTCGCGCTGCTGCTGATCGCCGTGCTGACCTCGCTTCTGATCCGTCATGACAGCAAGCAGCTCAACTACGGAATGCGGATCTACACCCCGATAATGCTGATGGGACTGGTGGTCATCACGTTCAGGATCATATTCATACCTAACAGCTTGATCGCGTTGATCTTCCCGCCGCTTCTGATCGCGTTCGGCTTCTGGCAGTGGGCTTCGATCCACCGCAACGGACCGAAGGTGCCGAAGAGCGACAATTCCTACGCCATCGCATCTTTTGTCGTGACGGCCATTACTTTTGTCATCTCCATCGTGGGCTACAGTCTGCTCGGCCTGCAGGTCTATATCTGGTGGATCTTCCAGTTGACTGTGCTCCAGTTGATTGTGGCTTGTGATGACCTGCTCAAAAAATACCGTCACAAGAGGGTTGACATCCTTGTGCGGGCCTACAGGCTCAAGCATCAGAACGATGTCGGCAAGGACAAGGGGTCTTTCATTCTTGTCACCTGGCTCTATGACCTCGTGGAGATGGTGCTGATTCCGGTGCTTTACCTGCTGTCGATTCCATTCTGTCTCTACATGGCGTCAGAGGTGTTTGACCTCACGGAAATCTGCATGGACATGTTCTTCTACCCGTTCTTCAACTACGAGTACCTGCATCTGTCTGTTTCCAAGATGGTTCTGGCAGCCGGATTGTTCTATGTCTTCAAGTACATCTGTTATGTGGCGAGGGCTCTTTACAGGATTTACAAATTGCGCAAGACCCTCAGGCAGACCAGGGCTTCGCTGATCCGGGAGAATGAGCTGAACCTGACTCTGGCCAACAATGTGATTGGGATCCTGGCTTGGGGCACTTATTTCATAGTGACAATCTCGCTTTTGAATATCCCGACGAAGTCTCTGTCCGTGATTACAGCCGGTCTTGCGGCTGGTCTCGGTTTCGCAATGAAGGACATCCTGAACAACTTCTTCTACGGAGTGCAGCTGATGTCAGGCCGTCTTCGCGTCGGGGATTACATCGAATGTGACGGAATTAGGGGAAAAGTGGACAACATAACGTACCAAAGCACTCAGATCGAGGCTGTTGACGGAAGCATCATGGCTTTCCCTAACAGTTCCCTGTTCGCCAAGAACTTCAAGAACCTGACCCGCAACAATTCCTACGAGTTCCTCGGTCTGCCTGTAGGTGTGGCTTACGGAACGGATGTGGATCATGCGAGGAAGGTTATTCTCAAGGCTTTGGCTCCGTTGTGCAAGCCTGACAAGTTCGGTCGTCAGGTGGTCGAGGAGAAGTACGGAATCCAGGTTGTCCTGAACGGCTTCGGTGACAGCAGCGTTGATCTGGTTGTGAAGCAGTACATTCTGGTTGAGCAGCGCACTGGCTACATCGCCGCCGCCAACGAGCGGATCTACAATGCGTTGAACGAGGCCGGAATAGAGATTCCGTTCCCTCAGCGCGATCTCAACATCCGTCAGATGCCTACTATGGATAAATAATTGTAGATGATAAATTTAGCGATATTCGTGTCTGGCGGTGGCTCAAACTGCGAGAACATAATAAGATACTTCAAGGATTCAGATAAGGTGAATGTCGCCCTTGTCGTTGCGAACAAGACCGGAATCCCGGCCCTTGAGAAAGCCGAAAGGCTCGGCGTTCCGACACGTGTGCTTCCAAAGGCGGACTTGAACAGGGAGGATGTTGTCCTGCCTCTGATGAAGGAATATTCAATCGACTTCATCGTTCTGGCGGGTTTCCTCCTTGTCATCCCGGACTTCCTGATCCATGAATATGACCACAGGATGATCAACCTTCATCCCGCCCTTCTGCCGAAATTCGGAGGCATGGGCATGTACGGTCATCATGTCCACGAGGCTGTCAAGGCGGCGGGGGAGACCGAGACCGGAATGACCGTCCATTGGGTAAGCGGCAAGGTTGACAGTGGCGGGATCATCGCTCAGTTCCGCACTCCGATCAGTCCCGATGACACTCCCGACGACATCGCCGCCAAGGAACATGCCCTTGAAATGGAGCACTTCCCGCAGGTCATTGAGGCGTTGGCGGATAATGCCCTGATTATCAATTAAAAAAATGGTTTCGTGGTGCAGCCTGCAACACCACGACATTGCTTTTTGCATTCATATTCAATCAGTTGTGTGCCACGACCCTCATCCTTTGCCGCCAAGAAGGAGGAAGGAGCCGGAAAGGGCTTGGTAGAGAGCCGTCTGATAGGTGTCTCCGATAGGAATGCGTGAAGGGCCGATGAGGATGTGGTTGCGCTCGATGGCTTCAATCGCGGCCAGACGGACTATGAATGATTTGTGGACGCGGACGAAATCCTCTTTCGGGAGAGTATCCTCAAGGGCTTTCAGGCGCATAAGAGACAGGATTGGAGCCGTGCCGTTGTTCAAATGTATTTTCACATAGTCCTTAAGGCCTTCGATGTAGGTGATTCTGTCCAGATCGATCTGCTGGAGTCTGTATTCGGTCTTTACGAAGATGCTTTTGATTTTTCGTTGTTCGGTCACTTCGACAGGCTCCGTGACCGAGGTAGAAACCGCAGGCTCAGTCACTTCGGTGGTTGGTGAGTCACGTCGAACCGCAGGCTCAGTGACCAAGCCAGACGGTAGCTGAGCTTGTCGAAGCAACTTATCATCAATGAGTTCAAGATATTCTTTCGCCTTCATCGCCGCGGAAAGAAAATCCTCGTAGGAAATCGGTTTCAGAAGATAGTCCAAGGCTCGGACCTTGAACCCCTCGACGGCATATTCACTGAAAGCGGTTGTGAATATGATCCTGGTCCTCTCCGGCAGCATCCGTGAAAGATCCATCCCGCTCAGGTTCGGCATCTGGATGTCGCAGAACAGCAGATCCACCGGATTGTCCTGAAGAAATGAATATGCAGCCGTTCCGCTCGTGAAACTACCTTTGAGCGAGAGGAACGGAGTCTTTGCGACGTAAGATTCCATCAGCCTTACCGCCAAAGGCTCATCGTCAACGACTATGCAACTGATCGTGTTCATATTCCTGCCCTGATCCTGAGCAGACTACGGTAAACGCTCTGCACCCTGCCATATTCAAATGAATATGCTCCAGGGTAGAGCAGGTCAAGTCTGCGTTTGAGGTTCGTGATTCCTATTCCTGATCCGCTACGGTCTGTGTCGTCCTTCGGGAAGCAGCTGTTCTCGACGAGGCAGGTGACATATTCCCCGTCTTCCTTGAGCTCGATCCTGATGAAGGATTCATCCGTGTCACTTATGCCGTGCTTGAAGGCGTTCTCAACGAGCGGTATGAAGAGTAGCGGAGCTATTTGCCTGTTTGACAGAGAACTTGGCAGTGATACTTCCAGCTTTACTCCAGAAGTTAGCCGTGCGCCCATCAGTTTGACATATTCATTGAGGAATTCGCATTCCTTGGCGAGAGGCACGGTGTCTTTCTGGCTTTCGTAGAGGACGTAGCGCAACATTCCGCTGAGGTCGTGGACGGCCTCCTGTGCCTGTGCGGGGTCTATCTGGATCAGCGAGTAGATGTTGTTCAGGGTGTTGAAAAGGAAATGCGGGTTGACCTGGTTCTTGAGGTTAGCCAGCTCGGCCTCCGCCTGGTTCTTCTCTATTTCCTTGCGCTGCGCCTCGTTGTTGTACCATTCGGTTGTCATCTTTACCGCCACCGCGATGCCCACTATCGCCATATAGATCACCGTGTTGCGGAAAGTGAAACTGATTGTGTCGAGTGTGGAGTGATGTGGAGGGGCGATGTCCGGCGAGATGAGGTACCTGAAAAAGAGATGGACCCCGATGCTGACCTTGGTGATCAAAAGTATGTTCCAGAACAGGAACGCCCCGAACCTCTTGTTGGAGAGGAAGAGCTTTATCAGAAATAAGTAGTTGGTGTAGAACACTATGACAAATGAAATCGTTACAGGCAGGAACCTGGAATAGTCCAGTCCTCCGTGAAGCGCCCTTCCCGGTTGGGGCGAGAAGAACGGCATCGCAAGGATCACCGCCCAGATCGCGATGTGTATCAACCAACCACTGTTTTTCCGAATATTCATATAATGTTCCGAAATTTTACTGTTGCAAAGCCTTGTGGAAGAACTCCTTCCGGAGGTCGGATGAGATCGGGTGGCGGGCGACACGGTAGGTGTCGGAGATGTCACCGGTCAGGTTGCAGACATCAAGGCCGCTGATCTCGGAGAGGTAGAGACAGTTGTATTTAGCCTCCTGCCCCTCCTGAAGCCTCATTGTGTAACGCAGGATGTCCAGCACTTCGATCTCGCTCAGGCTGTCCTTGCAGAATACGTACAGGTCAAGGGTCTTGAATGAACCGTAGAAGCCATCCCCGGCCTTGCGGACCTTGCTCTCGATAATCCGGCGCATCGGCAGCGCCATCGACCAGTAGTCGTATTCCTTGGTTCCGACGTATCGTCCTCCCTGAAGACCGTAACCGTAGCCCGATGAGAGGATCGTGTCGAAGTCCTCCCGGTCTTCCGGAATCGGTGCCACGCCGGCCACCTCCTTGATCATAGACTGCGCCGCCTCCTTGGTCTCCGGCATCGCCCTCGTCACCTCAATGCCCAACGAAACTCCGTCCGGACTCTGCAAATCCGGACGATCCTTGTTCAGCAGCTCCGCGAACCTCCGGTCCAGAAGCGTCTCCAGCGAGATCTTCGCGTATCTCTCGAAAAAGCAAGTGTCAAACTGGCTCATAATCTTTCTTTTCCCAAATATCGTAAATCCACGTTACTTTCGCAAATCCTGTTCCTTGACTGTTTGTTGACTGTTTATGCGAATGCCACTATCTGCCACGGCAATACCTTTCGATTTCTTTTGGAGCATCTTTGGAAGATGGTCTCGGCGATAGAAATAATTACGAATGAATATCTCATTTCAGCGTGGCGGATAAATGATTGAAAGACAGAGAGAATAACGTTCTCCTTTAGTTGAATCTTACCTAAGGTGAATGCTTAATGGGATGATTTATAATAGGTTATGTGCCACGGTGCCCAATAATAAAACTTCGGCCCTTGAGCTGGTCTAAGGGCCGGAGTTTTATGAAGATGATCAAAATTATAGTTCGATCTTATCCAGCTCCGAAATCCAGAGCTGAACCTGGGCGTCGGAAGGCATTCGCCAGTCCCCGCGCGGCGAGAAGCTCACGAGACTGATCTTCGGGCCGTCCGGCATACAGGACCTCTTGAACTGCTGGCTGAAGAACCTCCAGTAGAACTTTCTCAGCCACTTCAGGATCGTGGCCTTGTCGAAGGTCACGTCAGGATGCCTTACCACATTCTTTCCGGAACGATCCTCCCCGTTCTCGGCTTCTCCGAACGCCTTGCAGGCCAGATGGAAAATCTTCACAGGAGAGTAACCGTACCTGATGAAGTTGTAGATGAAGAAGTCGTGCAGCTCGTACGGGCCGATCAGGTCCTCGGTCTTCTGCTTGATCTGTCCCTTTGAGTCAGCCGGAGTAAGTTCCGGACTGATAGGGGTTTCCGCGATGTCTATGAGAATCTCGGCCGCGGATCTTCCTCCGTTTGTGGCCGCGTCTGTGAACACATTCTTGGCTGCCCAGCGGACAAGGTATTTTATCAAGGTCTTCGGCACGGAAGCGTTGACGGCGTACATAGACATATGGTCACCGTTGTAGGTGCACCAGCCGAGTGCCAGCTCCGAAAGGTCTCCGGTACCGATCACAAGGCCGTTCTCCTGGTTGGCGATATCCATCAGGATTTGGGTCCTTTCGCGGGCCTGGGCGTTCTCGTAGGTGGAATCCATCACTTTCGGATCGTGGCCGATGTCCTTGAAATGCTGCTCCACGGCAGCTACAACTGAGATCTCACGTGTCGTCACGCCAAGTACCTCCATCAGGTCCACAGCGTTGGACTTGGTGCGGTGTGTCGTCCCGAGACCCGGCATGGTGATTCCGATGACGTTCTCCCTTGGGATGCCAAGTTTGTCGAAAGCCATTACGGTCACCAGAAGCGCCAGCGTGCTGTCGAGGCCGCCGGATATTCCCAGAACAGCCTTTTTGCAGTTTATATGCTCAAGGCGGGCGATAAGTCCGGTCGTCTGGATCTGAAGAATCTCCTTGGAACGCTCGGCTATCTCGGCCGGATCACCTTCCGGAAGGAACGGATGCGGCTCGACGTAGCGGTAGAACTTCTTGTCAAAATCTGTCGGAGCGGCGGGACCAAGGTCGTAGCAGGAATATAATCCTGAATATTCACAAGCGGAGGTTCCGTCAGGCGTCATTCCTCGGAACGAGTTCTTCTTCTGGCGCAGCACGTTGAGTCTCTCGATATCAAGATCAGCGAATATCATCGTGTCGTGCAACTGGAACCTTTCGTTCTCGGAAAGCACCCTGCCGTTCTCGCAGATGATGGAAGATCCGCCATAGACGGTGTCCATTGAAGACTCGCCATAGCCTGCCGAGCAGTAGATGTAACCTGAGACGGTACGTCCTGACTGGTTGGAAATCAGTTCTTTGCGCTGTTGGTGTTTGGTCATCACCTCATTGGATGCAGAGATGTTCACAATCACCTGCGCGCCTGAAGGGGCGAGGAATGATGACGGAGGAATCGGGGTCCAGAAATCCTCGCAGATCTCGATTCCGAACGTGGCGTTACCGACGGTGAACAGCAGGTTAGGGGAGATGTTGCACCTGTGGCCGCAGTATTTGATGATCGAGTCGAAACCGTCTCTGTAATAGTCCTTGCCGTCGTCCACGAAACGTCCTGTGGCCGAGTTGTCAGGTCCAAGGAAATCCGATCCGGAGGCGAACCAGCGTCCCTCGTCGAACTCGGCGTAGGTCGGGAGGTAGATCTTCGGCACGATGCCTTTGACGCCCCCGTTACGCAGAACGATGGCACAGTTGTAGAGACGGCCTCTGAAACGGACCGGGGCTCCGATCACGACGGTGATGTGCTTGCCTCTGGTGAAGTCCTTTATCTTTCCGACAGCCTCTTCCGACTTGGTCAGCAGAAGGTTCTGTCCGAAGAGGTCAAGGCAGGTGTAACCGGTTATCGATAGTTCGGGGAAGACCACCAGCGAGGCACCTTCCTCTTCGGCCTTTCCTGTCAGTCTGCAGATTGACTCGGCGTTATATTCAACATCCGCCACCTTTACCCTTGGCACTGCGGCGGCCACTCTGAAGAGTCCTAAATCCATTATTATGTTGTTTGAAATTAAGTAACCTTCAAAAAATAACCTGCATCATCTTAAGGAATCTTTTCGGTCTATATCTCTTTTCTCATCAGTCATGTGCCACCGGCACACTCCTTCTTCGAAAATAGATCTATCCTCGAAAATATTCTCTTAATCTGAGGCAACTTATTTTTTTCATGTTACTAAGTCACTTCGACAAGCTCAGTGACCTATATATTATGCGTTAGCCGGATCGTTCCCGTTGTCGATCTCCTCACGCTCGCGGCGGCGTTTCTGGTTGACGCAGGTCGCGATCCCGCGGTAGAGGAAATAAACCCCGATAAGCAGGATGCAGACGATCTTCCACGAAATCGGCATGCCGTTTATCAAAAGCGCGGAGCCGAATCCGATGATGAACACGGCGAACACAAAATACAGGATGTAAGCGTATTTCATTGCCAATGAATATTACAGCGATTCTATCATCCTTGTGAACAGCGCGCACATCCTGTCCGCCGCCGCGTCCGCCGCCTTCACGACATCGTCCCCGTCGTTCACATAGTCAGGAGCATAGTCATCATGCGCCTCGTTGGTTATCACCGAGACTCCGAACACCGGAATATCCGAATGCCTTGCCACGATGACTTCCGGAACCGTGGACATGCCGGTAGCGTCACCTCCGATGGTGCGGATGTACTTGTACTCGGCTGGAGTCTCGTAGGTAGGACCGGTTCCTCCGTAGTAGACACCCTTGTGGAGCTTGATGCCCATCTGTACGGCGATCTCCTCGGCTTTTGCGATGAGCCTCAGGTCGTAAGGTCTCGTCATGTCAGGGAATCTTGGCCCGAAATCCTCCAGATTCGGACCTATCAGCGGATTAGGCAGCTGGTTGATGTGATCGGTGATGATCATCAGGTCTCCGACCTTGAAGTTGTAGTTGACACCGCCGGCGGCGTTGGACACGAACAGGTACTTGATTCCGATGACCTTCATCACGCGGATAGGAAGCGTGACAAGTTCCATCGGGTAGCCTTCGTAGAAGTGGATTCGTCCCTGCATGGCGATGACCGTCTTGCCGCCCAGCTTGCCCACGATGAAGTTGCCCTTGTGGCCTATCGCCGTGGAGACCGGGAATCCCGGGATTGTCTTGTAAGGTATTGTCAGCGGATCGCTTATGCTGTCCGCAAGTTTTCCAAGGCCGCTGCCAAGCACGATGCCGACTTCCGGTTTGAGGTCGCCAATCTGCTGTCTGACATATTCAGCGGCTCCGTAGATTCTTTCTGCTCTTGGATCCATATTTATTATATTCATTAATTGCCGCATTGCGTCTGCGGCCGGTTATTGTTTATAGTTTATTTCATTAAGAACCGTGCGCGCTCCCTTGAGAATCATCTTTTCTCCGAACACATTGCGGTCGCGCATCACGAATTTTCCTCCTGAGATGAGAGAGGTGACGCAGTCGCTGTGCGCCGAGTAGATGAAGTTCGCAAGGAACGGGCCGGGGGAGAGGAAAAAGGTGTTGTCTGTGTCAACAATCTGGATGTCAGCTTCGTAGCCCTCCTCAATCTTTCCGGTTTTCAAGCCTAATGCCTTTGCTCCGTTGACGGTCGCCATGTCCATGAGCGTCTGCAAAGGCAGGGCGGAAGGGTCTTTTCTCCATGCTTTCTGGAACAAGGCCGTGGTCTTCATCGTCTCAAGCATGTCAAGATTGTTGGATGACGCGCATCCGTCGGTTCCGAGGCAGACATTCGCCCCGGCATCAGTCAGCTCTTTCCACTTGAACTTGTAGCCTGACGCCAGCTTGGTGTTGGAATTGATGTTATGCACGCAGTTCACATGGTACTTGCCAAGAAGTTCGATGTCGTGCTCGGACAGCCAGAGCGTGTGGGCGGCGATGACATCCGGCCCCAGCACACCGAGGGCCTCAAGGTACTCGACAGGTGAGAGACCGCCGTGCGCCGCCTTGCAGTCCAGATCCTCGCGCTCCGACTCGGCAAGATGGATGTGGATCTTAAGACTGTGCTTGCGGGCATATTCAGTGGCCCACAGGATAAGCTCCTCATTGACAGAGTAGATGGAGTGGATACCTATCGTGAAGATAGACCTTGTCCCCCATTGTGGCACCGTCTCGTGCATCTTGATGCACTGCTCCTTTTCCCTCTCGGCCTCCTCCGGGTCATTATGGTTGAGGAACAGGTAGGAGACGGCTGCTCGCAGATCCATTTCCGAGGCCGCGATCCTTGCTGTAGGTGAGAACCAGTAATGGTCGTTGAATGTTGTGGTTCCAGTCTTGATCATCTCAAGCGCGGCGGCCTTCGTACCCCAATAGATGAACGGAGCGTCCAGTTTCGACTCAATGGCCCAGATGTGCTTCAGCCAGTCCTGAAGGACCATATCCTCGCCGACACCTCTCATCAGGGACATGGCGGCGTGTGTGTGCATATTTATGAATCCCGGAACGGCGACCTTGCCTGTGCAGTCAATGGTCTCAACCCCGGAAGCGGGTTCCTGGTACTCGTCGGAGTGCGGGGTGATCCTTTTGATCAGTCCGTCTGCGATGGTGATGTCCGTCTGCCGCCCCTCCGAAGTGATATTTCTAAGTAGAATCTTGTCCATAATTGAATATGTCTAAGAAATCTTTAATTACAATAATAATTAGCCTAATTTTGTCAAATATAGTAAAAATATGGTAATATTTCCTGATTTGCCGGAAGACTTGTGAATATAAGAATGTAAAGTAAGAATAAGTGAGCGCAAAAAAAGAACGGTCGGAATCATGTTCCGGCCGTTCTATTTATAAGTATTAAGGAATATTATTCCTCGTAGGTCGCTTTGACGAAGTCCGAATTAAGAAGATAGTCAGCGCACATCTTCATACTTTCCTTCCAGTCGTCATTGGTAAACGCCTCGATCTCAACCACAAAATCCTTCATCCCCGCGATGTCCGCATTCTTGAATATGGCGTCGAAGCCAACCATTCCGCTCTCGCCGAGCTCACGGTGATCCTTGATGTGGAGAAGGGTGAAGCGTCCCGGGTATTTCCTGAAGAGTTCGACAGGATATGCCTTGCCCATCACAGCCCAATAGACATCCATCTCAAAGAACACGTCCTCAGGATTGGTGTTCTCAAGCATATATTCATAGATGACGGTGTCCTCGATCTTTTTGAACTCGTGTGAGTGGTTGTGATAACCGAAGAGCATTCCGTTCTCCCTGCATTTCGCTCCGATGGCGTTGAAGTAGTCGCAGTAGGTCTTGAGGCCGGCGAGGGTCTCTGGAACTTTGAAGCTCGGGCAGACAATGTACTTGCAACCGGCTGCCTTGTGTGCCGCTATCGCCTGATCCCACCACTTCATAGACTCGGTGAAGTCACCGGAGGCAAGTTCCTCATCGCTAAGGTTGTGACCTATGTGTGTGGAAAGGGATTTGAGTCCGGCTGCCTCAAGGTCGGCCTTGTACTGCTCCGGATCGACTCCATAGAGTTTCCCGTCTGAGTAGCAGGCCGCCTCGACCGAGGTGTAACCCATCTCCGCGAGGGCCTTGAACGCCTCCTCGTGGTTCTGGGCGTACAATTCCGGATTGCCGATCACGCTTCTGATGCTGTAAAGCTGGACGCTGATCTCCTTTTTAACAGGCTCATCAGCCTTCTTCTCGGAGCAGGAAACCGCACCGAGAAGAAGAGCCGAAGCTGCCATTATGAGTGCCGACTTTCTCATTAGTCTAGAACCTTTACGCGGATGTTACGATACCAAACATCGTCGCCGTGATCCTGGAGACCGATGTAGCCTTCGTGGTTCTCGCCGCCACAGTTGTTCAGGAGCTCGAACGCGAGAGGCCACTTCTCCTGAGAGAACTTGGAAGCCTGGAGCATATCGGTCCACTGCTGGGTCCAGAGATGGTACTCAACAACGTTGGCGTCATTCTGTCCGTGGACAACTGTTCCTTTGTAAACCATGATCTTTGCCTTGTTCCACTCGCCGTAAGGATTCTGGTTCTGTGGCTTGGCCGGGATCATATCGTAAAGGGAAGCGGACTGACGGTTGCCGTCAACACCAAGCTGTGCGTCAGGATGGTTTGCGTTGTCAAGCACCTGATATTCAGGAGAGGAGATGTAGATAGGCTCGTAGCGCTCTGTCCCGTCCTCCTTCTTTGTCGTGACTTCCTGAGCAAGGTAGAAGATACCAGAGTTTCCGCCCTTGGACACCTTCCATTCGAGCTCAAGCTGGAAGTTCTGGAACTTGTGCGCGAAGATGACATCTCCGCCTTCTCCGGTCTGGCCTTCGCCGCTGCCGGTTCCCGTGAACTTGAGGCAGCCGTCCTCGATTGACCACCTTGCAGGAAGAGCGTCCTTGCCGTAGCCTCTCCAACCGTTCGTGGAGGTTCCGTCAAAGATCACGTAGTAACCGTCAGCGTCCTGTGGAAACTGTGACAGGTCAACCTGCTCTTTCTCAACTACAGTGTACTCAGGAGCGGCTGGCTCCTCGGTAGCGGTTTCAGCGGCCTTTTTGTTTCCGTTCTTGCAGGAAACCATAGAGAAGACCATTGCCGCGCAGGCGGCGAACATCAAAGTCTTTTTCATAATTCTATTGATTTGATTTTGTTTGTTTTACGAATATTGGTATTATTCCGGCATCTCAGGAAGCTCGTAGCCGTTGTGGTACTGACGCTTGATCAGGCTGGCAGCGAACTCGCGCGCGTTCATCGGATCGGTGTACTTGTTCTTGAATGTAGGGTGGCCGTCCTTGATGGAGAATCCGTCCTTCTCAAGAATCTTGATGGTGGCGTCCGCAGGAATGTTCGTGAACTCCATCTTCTGTCCGTCCCACTCAAGAACCTGGTTGAGGGCCTGGAGCCTTACAGCCGCCACACCGAGGTCAACCATCTCCACGAACGGACCGGCCTCGCTGAAGTCTGACGCGCTTGGAATCCTTGAATCCGGATCTTCCTTGCAGGCGCGGATCCAGTCCTGCTGGTGTGAGACAGTGATCTCACGCAGAACGTGAGGCACCTCAGGCTTCCTTCCAGAGACGAGGATAGGATCCTTTCCGTATGTGCCGGCGATCATGATGTCCTTTGTTCCGTAGAAGATGCTGCAACCGCCGCTGACGTTCAGGTCGAATCCTGCAGGAAGTCCCTCAGGTCTCTCAGGCTTGAAGCCACCGTCGTACCAGCGGATGTCAACCTCAGGCATGGCGAGTTTGGCCATATTCTCCCTTGCCGGGAAGGTGAGGTGGATCATCTCTGCGCTTGGGCAGGAGTCGGTGAGCACATTTGTAGAGCTTGCCTCCACCTTGGTAGGGTATCCGAGTTTCAGGCCCTTGAACGGAACGTGCATGATATGGCAGGCCATATCACCCATGGCGCCTGTTCCGAAATCCCACCATCCGCGGAAGTTCCAAGGGGTGTAGATCGAGTTGTAAGGACGCATAGGGGCAGGTCCGATGAATGATTCCCAGTTGAGTGTGGAAGGGATTTCCTCCACCTTTGTAGGCCTTTCAAGACCCTGTGGCCATATAGGACGGTCCGTGAAGCAGTCAACTCTCTTGACCTCGCCGATCTCACCGTTCCAGAGCCATTCGATGGCCTTCCTCGTGCCGGCGTTTGAAGCGCCCTGGTTACCCATCTGTGTGGCTACACGGTATTTGGCGGCAAGCTTGGTCAGAAGCCTTGCCTCATAGACGGTAAGCGTGAGAGGCTTCTCGACGTAAACGTGCTTTCCGGCTGCCATTGCCTGGGCGGCGATGATGGCGTGGGTGTGGTCGGCGGTTGCGATCATAACCGCGTCAGCCTTGTCGAGCAACTCGTCGTACATCACACGGTAGTCGTTGTACTTCTTTGCCTGTGGGTACTTGTTGAACACGTGGTCGGCGTACTTCCAGTCAACGTCGCAGAGTCCGATGATGTTTTCTGTCTCCATTTCGGCGAGGTCAGCCGCTCCGCGTCCTCCGATGCCGACACCGAGGATGTTGAGCTTGTCGCTTGGCGCGACCTTCTTTTTCTTCTCCTTCTTAGGAGTCTTCTCACCTGCGATGATGATGTTCGGGGCGACCACGATGCCAGCGGCCACGGCGGTTCCTGTCTTCAGGAAAGAGCGTCTTGACATTTCTTTGCTCATTTCATTGTAGTTTTATGTGTTTAACATTAAGTTCGCGCTCTATGTCTTTCAAACCTCTAATTTAGGCATTAATTAGGAAAAATACAAAAGAAAATGTCCTCCCCGCGAAAAGGAAGGACAAATATCCATTAAAAAATATGTCAGTGAATATTTCAGGAGGCGCTAAAGCTCTTCGAACTTCACGTCGCTGAACGAGTTGTCGGAACCGTCCGCGGCGCCGGTACGGTCGGATGGCTCGTAAGTGTGCTCCGGCACGTCAGGAAGAAGGTTTTCCTTCATGTATGCCAAAACCTCGGAAAGGCCTTCCTGGAACTTGTCGAAGTCTTCCTTGTAAAGGAATATCTTGTGCTTGTCGAACGAGAAACTGCCGTCCTGCTCCTGCCTGCGCTTGCTTTCGGTGATGGTCAGGTAGTAGTCGTTGTTGCCCTTGGTGGTCTTCACATCGAAGAAATACGTCCTCTTTCCGGCCCTTACAGGCTTGGAGTAAACGTCCTCTGAGTTGCGGTCAGCGTAGTTCGGCCGCTCGTAATCATCTTTGTACATCTTGCGCTGAATGTTTTGTTATCCGCACAAATTTAAGAAAAATCTGAAATTGTGTGTTATCTTTGCATAAAATTTTGAATGGAATTATGCTAAACAGACGAATCTTGCGAATAAAGGCTTTCAAAGTACTTTTCAGCTATGCGGAGAATCCTACGATGACTCTCCCCGAGGCCGAGGCGCTGCTGGAAGCGTCCTGCGAAGCCACGAGGTCTCTGTATCTCTTTATGCTTGACATCATTCCGTACCTCACGGCAGAGGCGCGGACAAGGATAGAAAACGCCAGGAAGAAGTTCAACCCGACGGAGGAGGAGAGGAATCCGAACCTGAAGTTCGTCCGTAACTCGCTTTCGCCGCTTCTGGAGCAGGATCCTGATTTCCAGAAGATAATCTCCCGCCGCAAGCTTTCATGGGAACCGTACGACGCCTTTGTCAGAAGTGTTTACGACTCAATCCTGACAAAGGAATATTTCAAGGAATATATGGCTTCGGCCGTGACTTCGGTGGAGGAGGACACGAGGCTGTTCACAAGGATATTCGAAGAAGAGTTCGTTGACAACGAGGAACTGGACAAGATTCTTGAGGACATGTCCATTCTTTGGTGTGATGACCTTGCATATTCATTGACAGTCTGCTGCGACACGCTCAAGGCTTTCGCCAAGGGATACCGCTGGTCGCTGCCGCCGCTCTACCGCAGCGAGATGATGCAGGACAAAGGGGCGGCCGTGGAGAGCGACAAGGCGTTCGTGTACAAGCTTCTCCGCACCGCGTTCGCGTGCTACGGCAAATACGCGCCGCTTGTGGCGGACAGCACATCCCAATGGGAGAAGGACAGGCTTTTCACCACCGACATGGTCCTCATCGTGATGGGGCTCTCCGAGGCTAAGGCGTTTCCTTCGCTGCCGGTGCGCGTGACCATCAATGAATATGTGGAAATATCCAAATATTACAGCACACCTAAGAGCCGTTCGTTCGTCAACGGCCTCCTTGACCGCCTCGTCAAAAAGCAGATTGAGGAAGGGGATATAGTGAAGACCGAAAAAATTGCTTAAATTTGTGAATATTAACTTTAATTTTTAGAAATGAATATTCTTACTTTCACATTGCTGCAGGCCTCCGCTCCTGCAGGAGCCGGGCAGCCTCAGGGTGCCGGTAGTGGCGCGTTCTGGATCATTATGATCGCCATGTTCGTGATCATGTGGCTGTTTATGATCCGTCCGCAGCGCAAGCAGCAGAAGGAACTTGAGAAGTTCCGCAACAGCCTCAAGAGGGGAGACAAGGTTGTCACCGCCGGCGGAATCTACGGAACCGTCGATGAGATCAAGGACAGAACCGTCCTCATCAAGGTTGACGGTGAAGTCAAACTCAGAGTCGACAAGAACTCCCTCGTAAGGGATTTCACACAGGACGCTCCGCAGCAGTAACAGGCCCTGATATTCTTTTAGAGAATGTGGAAGGAACGCCTGCATAGACTGCTGGGAAGACTGCATCTTGACGGGAGAGACATTTCAGTTTTTCTGATGTCTCTCTTGCTTGCGTTCAGCATCTGGCTGATCCACAATCTTTCCCTGAACTATTCCGACACGATTAGCGTGCCGGTGATGGCTCAGTGCAACATTGATGGACATTCCGACGTTTCTTCCAATTCGAGTATGATCGCGGCCCGTTGCAGGACATCGGGCTTCTCACTGCTGAGGATCCGTCACCAGGCGAAGCGCAAGGCGTTGACAATCCGTTTTGACGGCAAGGATTTGCACCACAAGGAGGGCGAGTTGTTTTACATCACCGCCGCTGAGCTCAGCAATTATGTCACGGAGATATTCGGTGACGGGGTTCGTCTGGAGTCTTTCCTTTCCGAGACAGTTCAGTTCAGGTTTCCGTTCGAGAACAACAAGAGGGTGCCTGTCCAGGCTGTCCAGGTGCTGAGTTTCAAGCCTCAGTACATGGCGATGGGGCAGATCCGCCTCCAGCCGGATTCTGTCACAATCTACGGGGAACCGTTTCATCTTGAGCATATTGACAGGGTGTTCACACGCACGATAGACCTTCTGAACCTCAAGTCCAGCGCGCATGGCGTGGTGAAGCTTGAACAGGTCTCCGGGGTCAGGATGTCGGAGACAGAGGTGAACTATTCCCTTGACGTGACTCGTTTTGTGGAGATCAGTTCTGAGGTCAACATCGGTGTCAGGAATGTTCCCGCCGGAAAAAAACTCTCTGTCTATCCATCCACGGCCACGGTGGTGTTCAAGTGCGCGTTCCCGCTGTCCCAGGATCCGACGGATGATGTGCAGTTCTACATTGACTATACCGATTTCCGGAATTCCAGAGGAGGTAAGTGTATAGCTCATGCCTCAAGGATTCCGGAAGGCGTCATCGAGTGTACGGTGACCCCGGAGGTGTTCGATTGTGTGGAGGAGGGACGACAATGAGGACTGTGGCTGTCACCGGAGGCATCGGAAGCGGCAAGTCCGCTGTCTGCTCCATTCTTGCGGAACGCGGGATTCCAGTCTATGACTCGGATTCCGCCGCCAAGAACCTTTACAGGAAAGACGACACTCTCCTTGATTCCATCGAGGAGGCCTTCGGTTGCGGGATAAGACAGGCTGACGGGTCTTTGGACAGGGCCAGATTGGCTTCCATCGCTTTTTCGGCGCCGGATGAACTCCGGCAGCTGGAGTCCATCGTGCATCCCGCGGTCCTGACAGACTTCAAAAGGTGGAACGCGATGCAGAGCGCTCGCTTCGAGAACATGGGATGTTCAGGAACTTTTTTCGGCAAAGAGCCGTTCTGTGTCATGGAGTCCGCCATTATTTTGGACAAACCGGATTTCCTGGCTCTCACCGTCAAGGTGGTAATGGTTGACGCCGCTTTGGAGCAGAGGCTGAGAAGGGCTTGCGAACGGGATCAGGCACCGCCGGAAAAGATCATACAAAGAATCGCGGCTCAGCGCTTTGATCTTTCAAAGGTTGACGCGATCATCCGCAACAACGGAACATTCGCCCGATTGAGATCCGAGACCGAGAAAGTTTTCGGCGGGCTTGAATTTTGATAGTTGAATATATTAAGTTATCTTTATCTGAACATGAAAACAGATCTTGCAAAAATTCTTTCAATCTCAGGCCAGCATGGCCTGTTCGAGTATGTCGCCCAGGCGCGTAATGGTGTCATCATCGAGTCCCTTGCCGATAAGAAAAGGACTCTGGCCGACTCGAAGAGCCGCATCACCACTTTGGCTGACATTTCAATCTATACCACAGAGGGTGAGATCAAGCTTCAGGAAGTGTTCCTGAAGATGCACGAGGTCCTCGGAGACGCTGACGCTCCGTCGTCAAAGGCCGCTCCGGAAGAGTTGAAGGCTCTTTTCGCCAAGGCGGTTCCTGATTATGACGCGGACCGTTTCTATGTGTCACACATGAAGAAGGTTGTTGACTGGTACGGAGACATCAAGAAATATGCTTCCTTTGATTTCGTCGATCCTGAGGAAGAGGCTTCACATGAAGAGGCAGCTGCGGAGGACGCTAAGGAAGAGGATAAGGCTAACGAGTAGTGAAATCCCTGCAAATCATAACATTAGGCTGTTCCAAGAACACGGTTGACACGGAACATCTTCTTTCTCAGGTCAAGGACGCGTGGAGGATTGTGCCTGAGAATGAGATCTGTCCTGTCGATGTGCTTCTCATCAACACTTGCGGATTCATCGGCGACGCGAAGGAGGAGTCCATCCAGACCATCCTCTCCGCCGCCGAGCGCAAGAAGTCGGGCGAGGTAGGAAGACTGATGGTTTTCGGATGTCTTTCGCAGAGGTACATGTCCCAGATGCCGGAATTGATTCCGGAAGTGGATTTCTGGTTCGGGGCTCGTGACTTGGATCCGATTGTCAAGGCTTTGGGGTGCGTGCCGGCCAAAAATCCGGCGAGACTCAGGACTGATCACCGCGCGTATGCGTATCTGAAGATCTCCGAGGGCTGCGACAGAAGGTGCTCCTACTGTGCCATTCCGTTCATCAGGGGAGCGCACAGATCCGTTCCGATGGAGAGCCTTGTGGCCGAGGCCGAGGCGTTGGCGAGAGATGGAGTCAAGGAATTGATCCTGATTGCCCAGGACACGACCTATTATGGACTGGATCTGTACAAGCGCCGCGCTTTGGCTGAACTTCTCCGCAAGTTGTCTGAAATCGATGGCATAGAATGGATAAGAATACATTATTCCTATCCTGCGGATTTCCCGGAGGATGTGCTTGACGAGATGGCGGACAACCCTAAGGTCTGCAAGTACTTGGATATTCCTCTACAGCACATCGCTGACAAGGTTCTGGACAAGATGCACCGTCATGTGGACGGGGAGTGGACGAGGACTTTGGTGAGGAAGCTTCGCGAGCGTGTTCCTGGCGTGGCTCTGAGGACAACCATGATTGTCGGCCATCCCGGAGAAGGGAAGAAAGAGTTCGCCGAACTTCTGGACTTTGTCAGAGATGCGAGGTTCGAGCGGTTGGGCGCTTTCAAATATTCAGAGGAGGAAGGCACTTTCGGAGCGGAGAACTATAGGGATTCCGTGCCGAGGAAGGAAAAGGAGCGCAGACTTGAGGAACTGATGAAGACACAGAGCGGCATTTCATTGGCGTTCAACGAGTCAAGGGTCGGCAACGTCGAGCGTGTCATGGTCGATGACTATGCGGACGGTGTGCTGATCTGCCGGAGCCAGTACGAAAGTCCTGAGGTTGACGGTGAGATTGTCGTCAGGTACGAGGGACAGGAATTCGGAGGAACGCCTGCCGAGGAACTGTGTGGCAGGTTCATTGACGTGAAGATTACAGGCGCGGATGAGTACGATCTCATCGCTGAGCCGGTTTAATATTCAAAGATTATGAAAAGAACTTCATTGATGGTTGTCTCGGCGCTTTTCGCGCTGGTGTCATGCGCACCTCAGGCCTTTGTTGTAAGTCCCGAGATGCGAGGACCTTCCAAGTCCGGCCTCAATCTCGCCGGCAAGTCGTTGGCTGTCGTCTATCTGACTGACGGCAATCCTCGTGGCGAGGCGTTCAACGCTTCCGCGGCGGGTGGATTCGCGACGCGTCTGGAAGAGGATTATTTCGGTGGAAACCGTGAGGTCGAACTGTTCACCGCACGAGGAGGGGAGGGTGTTGACTATGCTTCCAAGGATTCTCTGGTCAGCCTTGTGTTGGAGACCGGAAAGGATGTCGTGTTTGTCATCGACACTCCCGAACTTGGGATTCCTTCCGTCAAGGATCCGGTCAGAGTCACCGGTATGAATGTGTCGACGGACTCTTCTTTCGTCTCGGTCGCCTCTGTCCCGTTCACCACGAAGATTTTTGTCTATGATTCCATGAACAAGGAGGACAGGGTCTTCGGCTTCGCCGGAGGGCGTAATTTCAAGGTCGAGGTTTACAGCGACGGCAAGAGATCCAAGGACGAGATCATCAAGGAAGTTTGGAGCGATATCGCTCCCGGAGCTGAGAACGCCGGCTATGTCGCGGCCTCGTCGTTCCTTTCCACATGGAAACAGGATGATTTCCACGTCATTTATTATGATGGCTCTGAGAGCGCTTGGGACAAGGGTGCGGAATATGCATATTCCTACAAATGGAAGGAGGCGATCAGTCAGTGGATCACACTTTTGAATTGCAGGAGTGATGAGAAAAAGGCCTGCGCTGCCTACAACATCGCGCTTGGATGCTTTATGTGCGGTCAGCCCGCGTTGGCGTTGGAATGGCTTGAACGTTCGGACAGTTACACTCCTGTGAGCCTGTCCAAGACACTGAGATTGAAAATTAACCAATATACTGGATTGTAATAAGATGAATGAATATGATGTCATAATCGTCGGTGGTGGCATTACGGGAGCCGGAACAGCAAGGGACTGCGCCCTCAGAGGGTTGAGAGTCTTGCTGATCGAGCGTTTCGACATAGCCACAGGAGCGACGGGAAGAAACCACGGACTGCTTCACAGCGGTGCACGCTACGCTGTCACGGATCAGGAATCCGCGACAGAGTGTATTAAAGAGAATATGATTCTGAAGAAGATCGCTCGTCATTGCGTGGATGACACTTCAGGATTGTTCATAACCCTTCCTGAGGATGATCTGGCCTATCAGGACACTTTCGTGAAGGCTTGCCTTGCGGCCGGGATCAACGCCGAAGTGATTGATCCGGAGGAGGCCAAGAGGATGGAACCGTCTGTGAATCCGTCGCTTATCGGAGCCGTGAAGGTTCCGGACGGATCGGTCGATCCGTTCCGTCTTTGCGCCTCGAACGTGTTTGACGCGAAGATTCACGGAGCCAAGGTCCTGGTATATTCAGAAGTCATAGAGTTCATCAAGGAGCAGGACACGATCAAGGGCGTGAAGGTGCTTGACCATCACACAGGGATCGTGACAGACTACTATGCGCCAGTGACGGTCAACGCCGGCGGCATCTGGGGGCATCACATCGCTCAGATGGCCGGGGCTAACATAAGTATGTTCCCGGCAAAGGGGGCATTGCTGATTTTCGTGCACAGGGTCAACAGCGTGGTTATCAACCGTTGCCGCAAGCCGGCCAACGCTGACATCCTTGTGCCGGGAGACACGGTCTGCGTTATCGGTACGACTTCCACAAGGGTTCCGTACGAGGAATGCGATCATCTGAAGGTGACTCCAGACGAGGTGGATCTGCTTTTGACCGAGGGTGCCAAGCTGGCTCCTTGCCTGGCGGAGACACGTGTCCTGAGGGCTTACGCCGGAGTCCGTCCTTTGGTTTCGGCTGACAATGATCCGAGCGGCCGTAACATCAGCCGAGGCATCGTCTGTCTGGATCACGAGACTCGTGACGGAATCAAGGGCTTCATCAGCATCACCGGCGGTAAGCTTATGACTTACAGGCTTATGGGTGAGATGGCCGCTGACGCTGTCTGCAAGAAGCTCGGACGGGATGCCAAGTGTGTGACCGCCTACACTCCGCTTCCGGGATCCGAACCAGGTGGAATCGAGGAGATCTCCAAGAAGATCTGGGAGGTCCCGACTATGGTTCAGAAGGCGTCCGTCTGGCGTTTCGGCACTCAGGCTGCCAATCTCGACTTTGACGGTGACGTGAAGGGCAGTCTTGTCTGCGAGTGTGAGGAAGTCTCTGTGTCTGAGGTTGATTCAGCCATCGAGAATCTTGAAGTCAACAACCTTGTCGATTTGAGGCGTAGGACCCGTTTCGGAATGGGAACCTGTCAGGGTGAGCTTTGCGCATGCAGGGCAGCCGGCCGCCTTGCCAAGGCCAGAAAATGCACGGCCAAGGCACGCGCTGATCTAAAGGACTTTATGGACGAGAGATGGAAAGGAATGTATCCGGTTGCCTGGGGGGAGACGCTGCGTGAAAGCGCCTATACCCAGTGGGTATATTCAGAGGTAATGGGACTTGGTGAGGAAATATAGGAGGAAGAGATTATGAAATTTGACATTGTACTTATAGGTGGCGGACTTTCTTCGCTTGTCTGCGGAATCAAGTTGCAGAAAGCGGGGAAGAAATGCCTGATGGTGTCCGCCGGGCAGAACGCACTCCACTTTTCATCCGGCGCTTTCAGTCTGCTTGGAAAACTTCCTGACGGAACGGATGTCGCGGAACCATTGTCTGCGGTGGAGACACTTCCTTCCGAACACCCATATTCAAAGATTGGCAAGCAGAGACTTTCTGAATATGTCGCCTCTGTTCCGGGATTTTTCTCGGATTGCGGTGTCGCGCTGCACCCGGTCGAAGCGACCGAAACGATCCACAACGGCTACCGCATCACCGCCCTCGGCACTTTGAAACCAGCCTGGCTTGCCATGGATGACGTTACCCTTCTTGCATCAAAGGATGAGAAGATAGGAGAGAAGGCCCTGATAGTGAACTTCTCCGGCTTCTTGGATTTCAATACACGTTTCATCGCAGAAAGCCTTGAGAAAAGAGGCACAGAGTGCCGCATCGAGTCTGTGAAACTGGACGAGGTTGAGCTTCTCCGCAAGAACCCGGCCGAGATGAGGTCCGTGAACATCGCACGTGTGATGAACCACGAATCCAGTTGGAAGGCTTTTGCGCACAAGGTTCAGGAACTTCTTAACGGTGAGGATGTTGTCATCCTGCCGGAGGTGTTCGGTTTTGAGGAACCGGTCATTATGCAGTGGATCAAGGAAATGATTCCGGCCAAGGTCGTGTTCATAGGTACGACACCTCCTTCCGTGCCGGGAATCCGCACGCAAAGACTTCTCAAAAAAGCGTTCGAGGCTGCCGGTGGAACATTCCTGATGGGTGACGAGGCTATTGACGCTGCCTTTGACGGAGAGCGTGTCGCAAGCATCAGAACCGCCAATCTCGGCGAGCTGCGCATAGAGGCCGACGCATTCGTCCTCGCGAGCGGCAACCTCTTCGGTAAGGGATTGGTAGCCTCTCCGGATGCAGTTAAGGAACCGGTGTTCGGACTCGATGTCGATTATCCCGCCGAGAGGAAAGACTGGTACGATGAGAAGTTTTTCGCCCGCCAGAACTACACTGGTTTCGGAGTGAAGACCAACGGCGATTTCAAGCCTTTGCGTGACGGAAAGCTTGTCCCGAACCTCTATGTTGTTGGTTCCGAGGTCGGAGGCTGCAATCCTCTCGCGGAAGGCAGCGGAGCCGGCGTGGCGATTATGACAGCGTTCAGCGCGGCGGACAGTATTCTTGGTAAGTAAGTCGAACATATTCATTTGACATTGAAAGAGATATGCAAGAGAAAAACATAAGTTTCAATAATTTCGAACAGTGCATCAAATGTACGATTTGTACAGCTTACTGTCCGGTAGTGGCTGTCAATCCGTTGTACCCGGGACCTAAGCAGGCAGGTCCTGACGGTGAAAGGCTTCGTCTGAAGAACAAGTACTTCTTCGATGAGAACCTGAAATATTGCATGAACTGCAAACGCTGTGAGGTGGCCTGTCCGTCCGGCGTTAAGATCGCCGACCTGATTCACTCTGCCCGCCGCCGTTTCAGTACCGCAACTCCGGGACTCCGTGACCGTCTTCTGGCAAGCACGGATTTTATGGGCAAGATGGCGAGACCTTTCGCTCCAGTGGTGAACTTTATGGTGGCTTCCAAGCCGGTCAAGGCCGTGATGGACGCGACCCTTCATATCGACAGCCACCGTACTTTCCCGAAATACAAGGCTCACGGCTTTGAATCCTGGTTCAGGAAAGAGGCGCAGGAAGCCCAGAAGGCATATTCAAGGCAGGTCGCTTTCTTCCACGGTTGTTCGACAGAGTTTCAGCAGCCGGAGGTCGGCAAGGCTTTCGTGACGGTGATGAACGCCGTCGGCTATGGAGTTCAGTTGATGGACGAGAAGTGCTGCGGCGTGGCGATGATCTCAAATGGAATGTGGAACGGCGCGACCAAGCATGCCAAGCACAATGTGGCTGAGTTCGAGAAGGCTGTGGCCGCCGGACTGCCGATTGTCGCGACATCCTCCACCTGCGTGTTCACGATGAGAGATGAATATCCTGACGTGCTTTCCGTGGATAATTCCTCAGTCCGTGACAGCATCACCCTCGTGGAGAAGTTCCTGTTCGAGCTGGTGGATTCCGGCAAGGTCAAACTGGTGTTCAAGGATGATTACCGCGCGAGGATAGCCTACCATATTCCTTGCCACGTTGAGAAACTCGGCTGGAGCATATTCACAAAGGCACTGATGAATATGATCCCGGGTGTGTCGTTCACGGTTCTGGACAGCGGATGCTGCGGCATAGCAGGAACTTACGGCTTCAAGAAGGAGAACTACAAGTACTCACAAGAGATCGGTCGTCCGGTCTTCGAGCAGATCAAGGCCGTCGCTCCTGATTTCGTCTGCAGCGAGTGTGAGACCTGCAAGTGGCAGATCGAGATGTCCACCGACTACAAGGTGAAGAACCCGATCCTGATCCTCGCCGAGGCCCTCGACCTTGAGGCCACCGCCAAGGCGAACTCGAGATAAAAAGAAAAAAAGGCGGGACCGTAAGCCGGTTTCTGTTTTTGAATCTGCCATTTATCTACGCAACCTACCCCCTGGCATCGGGCGGGCAGCCCTCATCTGCCAGTATATTTGGTCTTGCAGGCCCTGACATCGTACCCGTGCGGCGTCGCCGACGCGCGTCGTGAGCTCTTGCCTCACGTTTTCACCCTTGCCTGTCGCCAGGCGGTTGTTTTCTGTTACGGTGCCATAAGATTACTCCCATCTGGGCTTTCCCCAGTAGGGTGCCCTGCCCTGTCCGGACTTTCCTCACCCGGAGCCGAAACTCCGCAGCGCGGCAGATCGTCCCACCTTTTATTCCGCAAAAATACTAAAAAAACTTCATAATCCGGCTCAGCGACCGGTGGTACCGTATTCAGATGCGGAATGAAAGCATTTAATAAACAAAAAATTTCGGAAATCACTTTTTTGACATAAATTTGTAGTCCAGTAAAGTGCAGAAAAGAATATGAGTACAAAGTATGTTTTCGTTACTGGCGGTGTGGCTTCCTCTTTGGGAAAAGGTATCATTGCCGCATCGTTGGCCAAACTTCTTCAGGCCAGAGGACTTAGGGTTACCATCCAGAAATTCGATCCCTACATCAACATCGATCCGGGAACTTTGAATCCTTACGAGCACGGAGAGTGCTACGTGACGGACGACGGTGCCGAGACCGATCTGGATCTCGGTCATTATGAGAGGTTTCTGGGCGTGCATATGTCCAAGGCCAACAATGTGACGACCGGAAAGATCTACTGGACGGTCATCAACAAGGAGAGGGAAGGAGCCTATCTTGGGAAGACAGTACAGATTGTACCTCATATCACAGACGAGATCAAGCGCAGGATGCTGCTCCTCGGCAAGACCGGAAAGTTCGATGTAATTGTCACGGAAGTGGGTGGCACAGTGGGAGATATGGAGTCCCAACCGTTCGTGGAGGCGATCCGTCAGCTTCAGTGGGAGCTGCCTGACGAGGATCTCATCAGCATACACCTGACTCTGGTACCTTACCTGCGCGCGGCGAAGGAACTCAAGACAAAGCCTACGCAGCACTCCGTCCAGATGCTCCAGCAGGCCGGTGTCCATCCTGACATCATAGTCTGCCGCACCGAGATGGAACTGACTCCTGAACTCAGGCGCAAGGTCGCCCTTTTCTGCAACGTCAAGCCTGGCCACGTCATCCAGTCAATCGACGCTCCTTCAATCTACCAGGTGCCACTGAATATGGAGGACGAGCATCTTGACGAGATGGTTCTCAACCATTTCGGAATATCCGCTCCGGAACCTGACTTCACAAACCTCAAGTCATTCCTTGACAGGCTCTATAACCCTAAACATCAGGTTGACATCGCCCTTGTAGGGAAATATGTCGAGCTTCAGGACGCGTACAAGTCAATTTTGGAATCCTTTGTCCACGCCGGAGCCGCCAACGAGTGCAAGGTGAATGTCCACACTGTTCAGAGCGAGCATCTTGACAGTTCCAACCTTGAGGAAAAGATCGGGAATATGGACGGAATCCTCGTCGCTCCGGGATTCGGCGAGAGGGGACTGGAAGGCAAGATTCTTGCAATAAAATACGCCCGCGAGCACAACGTGCCGTTCTTCGGAATATGTCTGGGAATGCAGATGTGCGTGGTTGAGTTCGCCAGGGATGTGCTTGGAATCAAGGACGCGATTTCGGCAGAGGTCAATCCGAATGCCGCCAATCCGGTCATAGACTTGATGGAAGAGCAGAAGAGCACCACGATAAAGGGCGGGACGATGAGGCTTGGAGCCTACGACTGCAAGCTTGACAAGAACTCGTTGGCTTATAGGATTTACGGCAGTGAGATGATTTCGGAAAGGCATCGTCACCGCTACGAGTTCAACAACGCCTACCTTGAAAGGATGGAGGCCGCCGGACTCAAGGCCACCGGAAAGAACCCGGACACCGGGCTGGTGGAGATCGTCGAGATCCCGACTCATCCGTTCTTCATCGGAGTGCAGTTCCACCCTGAACTCAAGAGCACGCCGGAGAAGCCTCAGCCGATCTTCGTGAAGTTCGTCGAGGCGGCGATGACTTACAGGGAGAAGAAAAAGTAATATGCCGGCGGAGTCTGACTCCGTGGCCTTAATGAGAAAATAATGAGGAGATTCGTGAATATATTCATAGGAACCGCGTTGGCTGCGCTGGCGCTGCTTTCCGCTTCGTGCGCTGATGCCAAGGTCCGTCAGTACAAGGTTCAGGTTGTCAAGGAATATATTCACGATGAGACTTCGTTCACGCAGGGGCTTTTCTTCCTGGACGGGGAGATGATCGAGACCACCGGGCAATATGGTGAATCGACTCTCCGCAAGGTCGATCTGGCGACAGGAAAGGCTTTGAAGAGGTTCGATTTCGACAAGAAATATTTCCTCGAAGGATCAGTCGAACTGAACGGCAACATATTCATACTTACTTGGTTGAATAAGGTTGCGTTTGTCTATGACGCAAAGACTCTCGCCTACAAATCGACATGGAGTTATCCGCGTGAGGGGTGGGGACTGACTACAGACGGGAAGAGTCTGATAGCTTCTGATGGATCGGCCAGGCTGTATTTTATGGATGACAAGTTCAAGCAGCAGAAAGTGCTGACTGTCAAGATGAACGGGCGGCCGGTGCAGATGCTGAACGAGCTTGAATGGATTGACGGAAAGATTTGGGCTAATGTCTATATGACGGATATGATAGTGATCATCAATCCTTCCGACGGAATGGTCGAGGGGACGGTTGATTGCAGCGGACTTCTGCCCAAGTCTTTGCGGGATGCCAACACGGATGTGCTGAACGGAATCGCCTACAATCCGAAAGACGGTAAGATTTACCTTACCGGCAAGTGCTGGAAGCGGCTCTACGAGGTGCGTCTGGTGGAGAGGTAATGGTCACATCGACAGGCTCTGTGACACACCATTCGGTCGCTGAGCTTAATCATGGGTCCAATGGCCACTTCCTTCGGTCGCTGAGCTTGTCGAAGCGCCCCTGTTCTTCACCGCTTGCGGTGAAAGCAAGTCCCTCCCCCGAGGGGAGGGATTTAGGGAGAGGGTAACGTGAATAGATTATTTCATGAAGGATACTCTTCGAACGTGAGATAAGGTATTTTTTACTGGCACATGGCTATTGCGAAAGATAAGTAAAAAGCAAGTCCCTCCCCCGAGGGGAGGGATTTAGGGAGAGGGTAACGTGAATAGATTATTTCATGAAGGATACTCTTCGAACGTGAGATAAGGTATTTTTTACTGGCACATGGCTAATTGCGAAAGATAAGTTAAATGAAATAATAACAGCGGGGGTACTGGGCGTGTCGCCCGGTTGAGATCATACCCAATGAACCTGATGCGGATAATGCCGCCGAAGGGAAGCGATGTCTCAGATTGCCGTAACCGGCAGCCCCTTGCATTAATATTCAAAACATTATGCGAGGTTTTTTATTTGTATCAGCGGCACTTGCCGCGATGACTCCACAGGCTTTGAACGCTCAAAGCCAGCCGGACACCACAAAGGCCGAGATTCTCAATGAGGCCATTGTAAGAGGTGTCCGCGCGCAGAAGAACGCCCCTTATGCGGTGGCGAACGTTGACCGCAAGGCTCTTCAGAACTTTTCAGGAACCGGCAAGGAACTTCCGTTCCTCTTTTCCACGACTCCGGGTGTGCTTTCCTGGAGTGAGAACGGTCTCGGTACCGGTACGGCATACATGCGTATCAGAGGGGCGGGGGATTCCAGGATCAATGTCACGATCGACGGTGTGCCGCTCAACTCTCCAGAGGATCAGTGCGTCTTCTGGGCGAATATGAACAGTTATTCCGCCATTTTGGAAAGTGCTCAGATCCAGCGTGGTGTGGGTTCCTCAACCAACGGTGACGGCGCGTTCGGCGGCTCTGTCGCTCTTCGTACAAAGGCTCCGTCCTACGATCCGTTCGTGGAACTGAACGCCTCCTACGGCAGCTACAACACGTACAACACCGGCTTCTCGATGTCCACAGGGCTGCTCGGCAATCATTTTGTGGCCGACGCCGCATTCCACACAACCGGCACTGACGGCTATGTCCACGGCACCGCAGGGAAATCCGGCTCTTGGTACGCAGGGCTGAACTGGATCGGAAGGGACTTCATCGTCCGCTACCGGAACATCGGCAACTATGAGCATACCGGCCAGGCTTGGAACGGCGTTACCGCCGGCACCGACGATCTTTCCATAATGGACGGCACCTACGGCAAGAATACCGGTATCAAGACTTACGCCGACATGTACCGCGTAGGTCTGGGGAAGTTCAACTCGCTTTATGAATCTATGGATCCGAAAACCTACGAGACCGCCCGCTACACTTTGAATGACGACTCCTACTGGCCGAAGACCACGGATAACTTCTGGCAGGACCATAACATTCTTTCAGCTGCGTGGGACATCAGCGAGAATTTGAAGACAATATTGTCACTCCATTACACTTATGGCTACGGCTATTATGATGAGTTCAGACCGGACAACAAGGTTTCCAAGTTTGGTTTCGATATGGTGAATGAGAAGGGAAAACCTGTAAGGTCGGACTTCATCCGTCAGAAGGGGCTGTCACAGAATGCGGCAGGCGTTGTCTATAACATCAGTTACAACAACAACGGATGGGATGTCATCGGAGGCCTCTCCGGTCAGATGTTCTGGGGCAACCATTTTGGTTATCTCACTTATGTGTCAAACAAAGATGTGGTCAATCATTATCCTGGACTTGCCGGCTTGAACGACACGGATTTCGACAACGGTCGCTACACCTATTATGACTCCGATGCCACAAAGGATGACTACAGCGCATTCGTCAAGGCCTCCAAGCAGTTCGGAGAGCATTTCACAGTGTTCGCTGACCTTCAGTACAGGCACGTGCGCTACACGACGGACGGTATCAACGACAAGTTCGTCAAGCAGTCGGACGGTACCTACGAGAATCAGCGTCTGGACATCAACGAGACCTACAATTTCTTCAATCCGAAGGTAGGTGTCAGCTATAAGGCCGGCAACCATAGGGCCTACGCTTCCTTGGCCATGAGCAACCGTGAGCCGGAGCGCAACAACTTCACGGACAACTACAACTATCCGTTCCCTAAGGCGGAGCACGTGAATGACTATGAGTTAGGCTATCAGTATTCAGGCTCGGTCTTCCGCGCCGGCGCCAACCTCTATTTCATGGACTATGTGGACCAGTTTGTCCAGACAGGAATGCAGAGCGAAATCGGCGAGAGTCTGACCACCAACATAAAGGACTCCTACCGTGCCGGTGTCGAGCTTACGGCTGCTGTAGACGCCGCCAAGTGGCTGACTCTTGAGGCCAATGCCGCCCTCAGCTCCAACAAGATCAATGACTTTGACGAGGTTGTGGAAGACTGGGGCAACAAGGAGACCGGCATAAGGAAAATCCACTACGACAACTCAACGCTGGCGTTCTCCCCGTCAGCCATCGTCAACGGATTCGCCGTGTTCAAGGTCAAGGGTGTCCAGGCGATCTGGCACACATCCTTCGTGAGCCGCCAGTACCTTGACAACACGCAGAACAAGGATCGCTCCCTCCCTGCATATTCACTGTCGGGAGTAAGCTTCAACTATCCGGTCAAGCTCCGTGGCTTCCTCAGGGAAATCACCTTCGGCCTTGATGTCAACAACATATTCAACGCCCATGTGGCCACCTCCGGCTGGGTATATTCCGCCATCAGCGAGTCTGATGGCCATCCGGACTCCAACCGCTACTACCAGCTCGGCTTCGTCCCGATGTCCGGCACCACAGCATTGGGACGCATCACCCTCAAGTTCTAAGCGGCTTTCCGTAGTCCCTTAACCGGGCAAACAACGAACATAACAAATTCCCGCACCCGATCCGCCTCTCCAAGCGCTTCGGGTGTTTTTTTTGAATATATTGACTTTTCAGAGCAGCTTCAAGTGACAATCCTGACTATGCATACTGTGCGTGGATGCAATAATAATATGCCTGTTGAAGAAGTGATTGAGATTCTGATTCGTATGGATGGCGGATTCGAGGAAAGGAACAAATGCAGGTGCTGTGACATGATTTACGAAATACTTTCAGCCCATTGTGTCACTGAGTGCTTTGGGAGCGCGAAGTGTCTGAAAAAGTACGATGGCGTGGCGGTAGATTTTCAGCCTTGTGGCCTTTGAAGGCAGTTCTGTTTGTGATGAGGATGAAAGGATTTTGTAAAATGAATGTGTTTTTTGCGGTAATGAGGTGTGATGTGAACTCAGACTGGAAACGAATGTTGCTTGCAATCATTCTGGATTATTGCGAGGGGAGTGTCAGCATTTTGGTAGGAAAGTTGAAAATTGTGCTATATTTGTACGAATTAACTGAAAACCTATATGGCTCTGCTTATAGTTTATATGCTGGGGACGCTGGGAGTGTCGTTCCTTTGTTCGCTTCTGGAGTCGGTGTTGATGTCGACACCGATCTCTTACATCACGATGAGGAAGGAGCAAGGGTACAGGCCTGCGGAGAAGTTCCTTAAGTTCAAATCGGATCCTGACAGGCCTCTGGCGGCTATTCTGTCCTTGAACACAATCGCAAACACGTTGGGTGCGGCTGCGGTTGGACGGCAGGCTACCATCTTGTTCGGAAGCACTTGGTTCGGTATCATCTCAGCGCTGACAACCTTGCTGGTTTTGGTGTTCTCCGAGATTGTCCCTAAGACCATCGGAACATCATATTGGAAGAATCTTATGGGTTTTGTGACATCGGCCATCTCGTTCCTGTCGGTTCTTATGTGGCCGCTTGTGATCATGATCCGCTTGATCACCAATCTGATGACCAAGGACGAGGACGAGGCTACCGTCAGCAGGGAAGAAGTGACGGCTATGGCGAACATCGGGGCTGAGGAAGGCGTGATTGATTCCGACGAGAACAAGGTCATCCAGAACATCATGAAACTGGACAATGTCAAGGCCTGCGATGTGATGACCCCGAAAATCGTGGCGATGACGGCTCAGGAGAACATGTCTCTGAAGAATTTCTACAAAAACGATACTTATCTGCATTTCTCCAGAATCCCGGTCTATGGGGATTCTCCTGAATATATCACCGGCTATATTCTTCTGAGTGACGCACTTGAGGGACTGGCAGATGATGAGTTCGACAAGCGTCTTGTGGAACTGAAACGTCCGATCTCTTTCTTCACAGAGGAGGACTCCTGCGGTCACATCTGGGAGGAACTGCTCAAGAAGCACGAGCAGATCGGTCTCATCATTGATGAATATGGTTGTTTCCAGGGCATAATCACCCTTGAGGACATCATCGAGACGATCCTCGGTCTTGAGATCATCGACGAGAACGACCAGGCCACAGACATGCAACAGTTCGCGCGAGAGCGTTGGGAGCGTCGTCAGAAGCGCTTCCGCACCATTGTCCTTCCTAAGGAGGATGACAAAAGCCAAGCTTGATAGTGTGCGGAACCGTCTCGCAATCGCGACGTTTTGAAGCTTGCCATATTGATCTTTTAGCTAAAGGATGGTTATTTGTAATTGGATATATTTTAAAACTGATGAATATGAAAACTAGACTCTTGGGTATGATGGCCATTCTGGTCTCCATCTTTGCCATGACAGCCTGCCAGAAGGACAAGGCTGACGACACTTGGAAACAACTGCCTGTCGGGCAGATCTCTGTGGAAAGCGGAAAAGCCACAATCTCGGTCAATGATATCCCTTGTAACTATGGAAATGTTCAGTTGGTGGCGGACAGCGATGATGCAGCCACTCTTACATTGACAGGAGTCGTGCCAGGTTACAATGACGTGAAGGTGAGTGTGGATCTTCTTAAGAAGTCAGATGATTCTTTCGCGTTCAAGGGTACGACCATCGTGTCAACTCCGCCATCAATAGTTGCCACTCTGCGCAGTACGGATGAAAATCCTTGTTATGCTTTCAATGTTGATGGATCCATCACTCTTGACGGTGCGGTCAAAGTGACTGTCGCGACTCAGGTTCAAGGGGATTCGGCTCCATTGATCGGAAGCTGGAACATTGTCCGCAAGAGCAGGTACATTGAAGATAAGTGTATGGATCCAAATGATCTCTCTCCGATACAGTTCAAATGGAAAATATCTGATGGGTTAGGTGAAACGCTTTTATCTCGTGTTACCTATCTCAATCACTTCGGGAACTGTGTTCTGACAGAGGTATTCGATCAGGTCACATTTGACGAGACAGGCAATATCATGGCCCGTTACTGGCCCGATTTGGGAGTAGATGATAGTCTGGCGGGAGCATTTTCCTTATTCTTCCCTCCATCAGATGGATACTACAATTACAAACCAAAAAATCATACTGATTGGCTGGAGTCACCTAAAGCCAACCTCGCATTCTGGTATGCTACAGGAAACTCACTCTTCGTTGTTCCTAATGTTGCCGCTATCATTGAAGCCGCGGACTCGGAGACCGTCAGATCGGATGCTTCCGGAATAGATCTCACCTCAATCAAGGAGATTCTGGCACAACTCAAGGAATTTGGAGTGGATGTAGACGCTCTTAATGCGGAACTTCAGAAGATTCTTCAGAGAGGAGTCGAGCTGAAATATTCACTGGATGGTGACAGTCTGAGAATCTACGTGGACAAGGCCCTTTGCGACCCGATCGTAAAAGCTCTTCTTCCGGCACTTCCTAAAATTGATGTCCTTCTTGAGCAGTTGGTTCAGGCGGAAAATGAAACCGCCCGGAAAATAAAGGGGGTTATGGGATTCCTTGGTCTTGAGAAGCCTTCTGATTTGGCGACTCTTTGGAATGCCACAACCGAGTTCGAGATCGCCCTCAACTTCACGAAGGCATAAGCGACAATCACAAGTCTGCTTTTGGCAAGCATCGTGATTGGTAATAAGCTTAATATCAGAGAAATAATAAACCGTCTTTGGTTCATCCAAACCAAAGACGGTTTATTATCTGCTTGGCAGTCAGCTGGTTATCGTCCACTGACTTCTTCGAACGAGATCGCGAATCCACCACCTTCGACTGCTTTCTGCTTGAGGATTGTCTTGCTCTGGCATTTCATTGTGCGGATGCTATATAGGCCTGTTCATTTTGAGAAGATTATTTAAGTCTGATGTTGACTTTAACAGCATTTATCGCTAACGCCCAACCTTCTGCCATCGCCCCACGCGATTATCAGCAGATGCTGAAGAAGGGAATCGATGTCGATTGGTGGGGGAGAAGTGAGAAAAATAAAAGGTGCGTCCCCGCTTTGGGGCGGAAACGCACCCGGTGTTAACAAATGCAGCCTGGCATCAGGCCACGACTGCTAAGTTACGACTTTTTTTTGCTATTGTGCAGACCTGATCAATACGCCGTGAGCAGGAATGCCATATATAACGGCAGGGTAAGCGTCTCGCCATCGCGTCCGACATTGTACCTGCCCAGCTTGATGGCGCTGTTCACGTGATAGACGTTTTTATTCTTCAAGATGGTTTTTGTGCTCTTGATGTTGCCCGTGGTGGACTTGACCTCGACGAGGGTAATCTGTCCCTTGTAGCGCATCAGGAAATCGACCTCCAACCCGGACTCCTTGTGATAGTAGTACAGGTCCCGGCCCATCTTGGAGAAAACGTCTGCGATGATGTTCTCAAAGATGGAACCCTTGTAACCGAGAAGGTTTCCCTGCAGAACATCAGACTGTGTGCCTTGCTCTAGCATGGAGAGGAACAGGCCGGAGTCCCGCATATAAACCTTGAAGACATCGTCTTCCGCATTGCCGTCCAGTGGCAGCTCAGTCTGAGTGAGATTGTAGCATCTGGAGATGATGCCGGCGTCCTCTATCCACTGAAGGCTCCCCAGATACTCCGATGAGCGGGCTCCCTTGCGGATAGTCGCATACTGGAACTTCTTGTTCTCCTTGGCCAGCTGGCGGGGGATGGATTCGAAGCATTCGCGGATCTTGGGTTTGTCCGCATCGTCGGCATACTTAACCATATCGTCCTTGTACTCGTCCACAATGTTGCGCTGGACCTGCAGGACTTGGCCGATGTCGTGGTTCTGCAGGAAGGTACCCACAGCCTCAGGCATACCGCCAACGACGATGTACTGCAGGAAGAGGTCATTCATCCGGTTGTGGATGGCCTCGGGGACGGGGACTTCCTTCTTCAGGCACTCGTGGAGAAAGTCGATGATCTCCGGCGTGATGCCGTTTGCCCACAGGAATTCCTCAAAGTCCAGCGGGTTCATGTCCACGATGGTCTCGTAACCCACCGGGACTGACGTGCCTTTCTTCTGGTCTTTCTTCTTTTTCTTGGTTCCGTAGCCGCTGACACCCAGCAAGGAGCTGGTGCAGATGACATCGTACCGACCGTCAGTCTTGAAGAACTTCAAGGCGGTGCGCGCCTCCGGGCACTCCTGCAGTTCGTCAAGGATAAGGCAGGTCTCTCCGGGAACAAACGTGGCACCCGGAATCATGGCGGTGAGATACATCACAATGTCATCCACTTTCTTGGAGCCACGGAAAGCGGCCTTGGCTTCCTCCATCTCATAGAAGTCAATATAGACGTTGTGCGCATAGTTCTCCTCGGCAAAACGCAGCACGGAGAAAGTCTTCCCACATTGACGGACACCTTTGATGACGAGGGGCTTCCTTGAAGGGTTCTTTTTCCAGTCTTGAAGGACGGTTTCAATCTTACGTTTGAGCATGTTACACTTTTTCAAGCGACTTTTCGCTGCAAAGCTACATTTTTCCAAGCGACTTTCCAAACGTATTCAACACTTTTCAGCTTATTTCATTATTTAAACCTCTATGTAGGACTAAGTTGTGCTGATAGTTTTATTGGTGAACATCTTTTCACAGTGTAGATGTCGATTAAATTGTTCAGCAGCAGGGGAGTGTTGGAATGGCGGATAACATGATATGTGATAGTTCTGCGTCTTATAGTGATTAGTAACGGGTGGATAGTCGAAGCTTTTACAATAATAACCTCATTGAAATTTTTCCAACAACAGTGGTGTTGATAACAAAAATAAGCAATTTTGTCGGATAAGAGGTGCTTTTTAGGGTAATTTTGTCGATTAAGAAGATTGTTTGTCTAGTTTACTTGTCAGATTGACAACCAGCAAGGGGCTGCTGACTATTACATCAAATGACCGTCTTTATCACAAAGTAATAATTTACAATGGACTTATTATCTATCTGTTACGCCAGAAACGCAGTAATGTGATGACAACGATCATTTCCGTTAATACTCCATAATTATCTTAATGTGTCAGAAGTGATTGTCTTCAATGTCGGTAAAATTTGCTAAATTTGTAAATTGGCAAGATTGATGATAGGAAATGAACAGCTTTACGGAAAACACTCGCGTGCAAGTGCCGGCGGCATTGCACTTATGTCGTCTGGGATATACCTATCTCGATGACATTTCAGATTATAATCCTGACACAAACATTCTGACCGGCATATTTCTTCGCTCACTCAGGCGATTGAATCCCGAATTGGATGAGACTGGAAGCCATCAGATGCTTGACAAGATAGTCGGAATGCTTCGGAATGATGATCTGGGCAAAGAGTTCTATACCATACTCTCTGCCAACAGTGGTCTTAAACTTGTCGATTTCGAGAATGCTGACAATAACGAGTGGCACGTTACCACTGAATTTACCTGTGAGAATTCTGACACCGGCGACAGTTTCCGTCCAGACATAACTTGTTTTGTGAATGGGCTTCCGCTTGCCTTCATTGAAGTCAAGAAACCGAATAATCACGATGGAATTCTCGCTGAAAGAGACAGAATCAACAAGAGAATGTCCAACAAGGCATTCAGGCGCTTTATCAACATCACGCAGTTGATGATTTTCTCCAATAATCAAGAATATGATAACGACAACCGTGTTCCGATTCAAGGGGCTTTTTATTGCTGCATCTCAGAGAATAAGGCGTTCTTCAATGTCTTTCGCGAGGCAGACAAAAACTTTGTCTCTTCTTATCCTTATGAAGAGGTCTCAGAGGAACTTGAGAAAAGGGTTCTCAAGCATCGCAACTGTGTAGTTATTAAAAATCTTCCTGACTATCAGACTAATAAAGAACCATCTACTCCTACCAACAGGATTCTGACATCGATGTTGAGCAAGGAGCGTTTTCTGTTTCTCCTCCGATATGGTTTTGCCTACGTGAACAAGACGACGGAAGAAGACGACGGCAGCAAGAAGGTTTCTTTGGAAAAGCACGTGATGCGGTATCAGCAACTGTTCGCATCTTTGGCCATCAGGAGAAAATTAGCCGCTGGAGTCAAAAGCGGTATCATCTGGCATACTCAAGGGAGTGGTAAGACCGCACTCGCATACTATTCCGTGCGAAGCCTTACGGATTTTTATGCTCAGAGGCAGACTGCCGTGAAATTCTATTTCATCGTTGATCGCATCGCTCTTATGGAACAGGCAAGCGATGAGTTTGCAGCGAGAGGACTGATTGTAAGAACTGCGAACAGCAGGAATGAACTGATGAAAGATTTCAGAAGTATCGACCCTGTGGAGAACAGCGTGGGCAAGCCTGAGATAATGGTCGTCAACATACAGAAATTCAAGGAAGACTCTGAGAAGATCCAGTTGGACAACAGTTACAGCACATCTCTTCAAAGGGTGTTCTTTATAGACGAAGCGCATAGGGGCTACAATCCTGAGGGGAGTTTCCTTGCAAACCTGCTTGAAGCTGATAAGGATGCCGTAAAGATAGCTCTAACAGGAACGCCTCTTCTTAAGGAAGAAAGAGAGTCTTGGCGCGTCTTCGGTGACTATATCGACACATATTATTACGACAAATCAATCTCTGACGGATATACTTTGAAGTTGATGCGCGAGCCTATAGAAACGGTCTATAAGGAAAAGATTAAAAGCATATTGGACAAGTTGGCCGGAGGTGTTGAAATCAAGAAGAGCGACATTGACAAGAACAAGATTCTTGAGCACGAAAGCTATCTGAATGCTCTTCTTGACTACATAATCACCGACTTCCGCCGTTTTCGAGAGGAACAGGATGATGAAAGTATCGGTGCGATGATAGTTTGCAGGACAAATCCACAGGCAAGAGAAATGTATCGTCTGTGGCAGGAGAGATTCTCACGGTCTCTGTATGTCGAGAAGAAGCAGGAAGAAAAACTGATGATGCTCGAAGACCCGATGATTTCATATGGTTCTCCCAAGAAGCCTCTCAAGGCTTCTCTTATATTGCATGATGAAGGCGACAAACTTGAGAGAAAGGCCTATATCGAAGGGTTTAAGAAGCAGATGTCAGTAGATGTGCTGATTGTCAACCAGATGCTTCTTACAGGTTTCGATGCGCCGAGGCTCAAAAAGCTCTATCTCGGCAGGAGCCTTGACGGACACGACTTGTTGCAGGCGCTTACAAGGGTCAATCGTCCATACAAGGACTTCAAATATGGCTACGTGGTTGATTTTGTCGATATAAAGGAAAACTTTGAGACGACCAACGACCGTTATCTAAGGGAGTTGAACCGCACTGTGGATACGGCGGATGTCCCAGTCGATGCACCAGTAGGTAATGTGATTATCGAGGACAAAGAGGCTGTTATCTCCAAGATGAAGGAGATAAAGAATATCCTTTTCAACTTCACATGTGAGAACCCGGAGGATTTTCGCAAGGAGCTTGACGAAATCAGTAGCAAGGACGCTCTCTATGCACTCCGTTCCACTCTTAATGAAGCGAAGGCTATAATCAATCAGGTCAGGGCATTCGGTGACGAGGAGCTTAAGTCAAAGGTTGAAAAACTGGCGGTAGTCGGCATTCCAACTCTGATTTCGGAGGTAAGTCACCGTATCGAACGCATCAATTTGATGGAAAACACCGAGCATATGGCTGATGTTTCGGGCATCATAAACATTGCTCTCTCCGAACTCGATTTTGAGTTCAAGAAAGGTGTCCCGGAGGAAATGAGAATAGTCGTGAATGACATCCGTGAGCGTTGCGACAAGGTACAGGCTGAATTTGAGGCTAATTTTGACAAGGGAGAGGATAAGTATGTGATTCTTGCCGACCAGTTCCGCGAATACTTCCGTAAGAAGGGCTTCGTACCACAAAACACGGCGGAGGCGAAGGAAAGCATCGAGTATATGGATACCGTGATGGCAAAAATCCGTGAAATCAACCGGCGCAATAATCTTCTGAAGAAGAAGTATAGGGGTGACGAGCGTTTTGTGCGTATCCACAAGAGAATTGAAGAGGAGAATGCGAAGAGGGAGAAGCCTATAATCTCTTCCGGAGAATACGAAATCGCAGAGAATTTGTCACAAATGAAGTCGCAGATAGACAATATGATATACCTTAATTCCCATATTGTCGACAATGAGGATGCCTTCAAAAGGGATGTGCTTGCTATTATCGGCTCCAAGTTGGTTGATATGGGCATACCGGCCACGCTTTCTGACCGCAAATTCATCAACAATCTTATTACAGCAGAATATTTTCAACAGAGAAACTATCTATAAATGAGCGATATAAACATTACAGAGTCAACGGTAGCCTTGATTGATTCACTCAAGAGTACAACGGCAGAGTTCGGTCTTGCGGGAACAGGAAGTGAATATAAAATTGTCATAGAAATCTTCCTTTATAAATTTTTCAATGACAAGTTCGGTTATGAAGCCAAGAAGGACAAGGTCTATGGAGAGCGGTTGAGGAGAGCGGAAAAATGGGATGCCGAATATGACACATTTACAGACGAGGAGGTGGAAGACCTGTTCAGCTATCTTCCTTCTTCGGTGCCGAGACTGAAGCCTGAGCACACTCTTGCCCATCTCTACAACGCCACAGGTAAGGGCGATTTTTCTACCCTTTTAGATGCGACGCTTATTGACATCGCAAAGATTAATTCTGATACGTTCTCGGTTTCCACGTCTGGAAAGAGCCGTGTGAACATTTTTTCGGCTGTTACATCCTATGTGACTGACACGCAGAAACGAGACGAGTTCGCAAAGTCGCTGATGCGCAAAGTGGCTTCGTTCAATTTTGAAGATGTCTTTACCGAAAAATATGATTTCTTCTCAAGAGTGTTCGAGCATCTTCTCAAGGGCTTCAACAATGCGGGAGGAGGAAAATACGCTGAGTATTATACTCCGAGAGCTATCGCTCAAGTAATGGCAAGGCTTCTTGTGGGGGACAATGCAGACCTGAGGGGAGTGACTTGCTACGATCCGTCAGCTGGAACGGGAACATTGCTTATGGCTCTTGCACACCAGATTGGGGAAGACCGCTGTACAATCTATAGCCAGGACATTTCCGAAAAATCCAGTGAGATGCTCCGACTCAATTTGATTCTTAACAACTTCGCGGCTTCGCTCCCAAACGTAGTGCAGGGAAATACACTTCTTGAACCGTCGCACAGGAATCCTGACGGCACGTTGAAGAAGTTCGATTTTATCGTGTCTAATCCTCCGTTCAAACTTGACTTCCCGGAATATAGGGATACCTTGGCATCTGACGGAGTCAGGTTCTGGGCCGGAGTTCCTAATGCAGTAGCCAAGATAGATCCGGCAAAGCCGAAGATGGCCATCTATACCTGTTTTATCCAGCATGTCATCAATTCTCTGAAATCGACGGGTAAAGGAGCGATTGTCATTCCTACTGGATTTATTACGTCCAAGAGCGGGGTGGAGAAAAGGATTCTGGAGAAGATTGTGAATGAAAGGATTGTCTATGGTTGCGTGTCGATGCCGTCTAATGTCTTCGCCACCACGGGAACTAATGTCTCGGTACTCTTTTTCGATAAAAGTGCAAGCTCAGACAAGGTCATCCTTATCGATGCGAGCAAGCTGGGTGAGGAGTACAAGGAAGGCAATAATCAGAAACGACGCTTGAGGGATTTCGAGGTGGACAAGATTGTGAAGGTGTTTCAGAACAAGGAGAGCGTTGATGATTTCTCTGTTGCTGTGACCTATGACGAGATTAAGGAGAAAGGTTATTCCCTTTCCGCCGGGCAGTACTTCGATATCAAGATTGACTATGTGGATATTACCGAGGAGGAATTCAATAAGAGAATGGCCGGTTACAAAGCTGAACTAACGGCGCAGTTTGAAGAAAGTCACCGGTTGGAATCGGAGATAATGAAACAGCTGGATAGTCTTAAATTCAATTCTTAATGACATGGAATATATAGGAGTTATCTCATCTGTAATTGCGGCAATTGCGGCCGTTTTATCTCTATTTGTAACAATTCGAAATACGAAAGCCAGTATAAATAGACGAATTGATCGTAAGAAACGTAAGATTCTTGAAATTGAGAATTCTCAATGCAGAATGTATGGTCTGAACCGAAAAAGCAATGTGATAACTCCTTTAGATGAGAAAAAGAATAAACTTCAGTCCGAGATAAATGAACTGCAAAGAAGGTTATAGGTTATGGTGAATCTGAAAAAATGTTTGTTAGGAGAATTAATTGCGATAACCCGTGGTGCGAGCCTAAGTGGGAATTATTACTCCACTAAAGGCGAATATATTCGTTTGACTTGCGGAAATTTTGATTACCGTAATAACTGCTTCAAGGATAATACCTCAAAGGATAATCTGTTTTATACAGGAGAGTTCAAAGAGGAGTTTCTCCTTGAAAAGGGTGACATTATCACTCCTCTGACTGAACAAGCTATGGGACTTCTTGGGACTACAGCCCGCATTCCGGAAAGCGGGAAATACATCCAGAGTCAGGATATTGCCCTTGTTAAGTGTAAAGTGGGCAAAATTGATCCGACATTTTGTTATTATCTGATTTCGTCCCGACTTGTCCGTAATCAGTTAAGTGTAGCCGCTCAACAGACGAAAATCCGTCATACGTCACCAGATAAGATAAAAGCCTGCACTGTATGGATTCCTGAACTTGATGATCAAAAAGCAATCGGACGATTATTGGCCTCTTTGGATGAAAAGATTCAGCTTAATAAACGGATAAATGATAATTTACGAGCAAGCCGAGCGCAGAGCCAAACGCAGTTTGAGCTATGCCGAGGCACAGCCGTAAATGCGGACGTTAGTCCGCATTTACCGTGGCTTGACCGTTCATTAAAAGGGGCAACAACTCGTCTCGTTGCTTAGTTAAATCTGCAATTTGAATATCATTTTGAATATAACTTGCCACTATTGGTTTAATCTGTCTGTTGAACTTCTCCAACACATCCAACTTAGGTAACACAGCGATATTCTTACATAAGTCAACAGGACTAAGATTTGCTTGTGCAGCACCTTTTGCCAAATTATTGCTCAATGTCTGATACTCTTCTGATGATAACAACAAATAGGCATAGTCAATATATTCATCATTACATGCCAATAATCCAACTCGTTGATTAAGAAGCAAATCTTTTTCTGTTACGATACACAGACGCCCACAATTACCTGTCAATGATATTAGTCTATCATTGACAGACAAAGAACACCATTCTTTCATACCTTGTGGTATCTCATTAACATAGTCACAACTTGATGTATCCAAATGATGGTCTTGTACATTTTTAATTGTTACAACCTTGAACTTTCCTTTTGAAATATACGTTTCTGATTTGAAAGCAAAACCAGACTTAATTTCTAACCATTTGTTCAGTTCATAACAATGCCATCCTTGCGGTATCTCACGTTTCAATTTTTCGTTATAAACCATAGCTCCGCCACTCGACTTGTACGGCTTGCCTTCCTCATTTGGAAAGTCAAACTGCACAAACCAATAGTCGTAGAGCTGCTTCGCCATCGCCTCTAAATTATCATTTATCCACTCAGAACTGTTTCAAAGAGTCCACAAATTCTGCCTCCATTTCACCCATCTTCTCGCAGAATTCCGCATAGGAAGTGGCAGACTTGCATATTTCAATGCCGAAAATTGATAGGGTAGCCGCGCTCCCTTTAAGATGAGAGGTTGGAACTTTCGACTGATTCTGTACCAATGGTGCGACGAAGCCACCTCGATTCACTTTAAGTGTCGTCATATATGCCATGACCTGATGGATGTCATTGCGATCCAACTTTGAGACCTTGTCATAACTGCCAAGCCGCTTATATTTGGCATCAAGCACCATATCGTCCTTGTAAAAGTCAGGATAGCGAATGCCACTATGGTCGTCGAACAGGTAAATTCCGCCCTTATGCAACTTATTCTCGGGGTGCTTGAAACCATGATTACTCAAGATGGTGTTGACATATTCTTCCCAAAGCCACGCTCCATCAAAGAGGATTCCGCAGATTTCGTCGCTGCTGTCACCATATTTAACCTCTTCCATTCTGAGAATCTGGAGGCAGAGCGTCTGGAGTGGGCGATACTCAGTATAATATGGGTGAACCTTTGCACGGAGATTCTTGCTGATAACGCCCGACGGCCAGAGGCCTGATGCTGTTCTCCACCATATTGTCGTCTATCTTGTAACGGCCGTCGGTGACTTCGGGAGCCATCTCCGTATGGTCTTCCTTGTTGTCCAGGTCAGGATAGAGGTGCTCCTCCTTCACTTCCAGGCGGCTGGTGTCGATGGCCTTGCGGACCTTGCGGTCGTGGGCCTCAACATGAATGAGTTTGTCCTGCCCCGCAAGGGCCTTTTCCGCCTCCCTGTCCAGGCGGGCCTGCCCGGCCGGATCCATTTCCTGCCCAAAGGGGCTGCCGGTGAGCTCCTCGGGCTTTTCGGGAAGGCGACACCTTTCCGTCTTCTGGCCGAAGAGCATCCGCGCGTACTTGGCAAGGGTGCGCTGTGCGACAAGCAACCTCTCTTTGAGAGCCGCGTTCTCGGCCTCAAGTTCCTGCACCTTTTTCTGTTCTTCGGCAGTCATTTCTTAACCCGTTCCTTCTATATGTAAAGGTACGAAAAAACGGCCACATACGCAAGTCTGAAGCCGTTTCCCCCTCAACTTGTTTTGCTGGTTTTCAGATGTTTTTTGCTTCCTTCAAGGATGCTTCCATCTGGATGTCCCGAAGAACCTTCAGACGTTGCAGCCGGTGTCTTGGATCATCGACTATTCCCTGAATGGTGTCCACAAGACGGCGCCACTCAAAGGGTGTTATCGTCGGGTCACCCTCCTGTATCCGCTCTACCAGATGCATCCTTCCGTGGTCAAGGCGTTTGTTATAGATCACAAGTCCGCCCGGCTCGTGGCGCAGCAGCTTCATCATGTTGTTGGAAGCGTTTACGAACACGAAGACATCCCCGCTGTATAGGTTCTGACGCATGTCGTTGCTCACTATCCCGCTTAGCATGTTGAAGTTCTTGCGCATGTCCGTCGGCTTCGTGTAAAGCCAGAACTTCGCTCCGTCTCCAAGGCTGAACATGGCCTATACACTTTTGAGGATTGTGTACACCATCGCGGGCGGTGCCAAGGAAAATGGGTACAATACCTCTCAATCAAAACCTGATAATGAGAAAACTATCTTATCAACACCTTCGATCCTGTCTTATGAGAGTGTTCAAGTCAAACCCACGTTTAAAGGTGGTACGATAACGAAATTTGCGCAGTGGGTTGAAGATATGATGGAGGGGTCGAACGTTTCAGGGAATGTGATTATTGAGTTCACAGTCAATGTCTATGGAGGAGTGAGAAATGTTGTTGTCAAAGGTGCCGGGAAGAAAACTAATGACAAAATTATGAACATAGTAAGGTTTTCACCAAACTGGGCACCAGGAAAAAATCGAGGGAAGGTTGTTCCTGTCAGATGTCGCACGACATTAAGTTTTGGCAATTAACACAAGTACTATTACATTCGAGAGAAAATAGTTTCATACGCGCAAGATTGTGCGCAAAAGGTTCTATCTTGCGCGCAATCTTGCGCGTATATGATAAGTCTCTTGTTTGCGTATGCGGCTGCTGTTAAGTATGTGCCCAGTCTTTTGAGAATCTTTCAATTTGTATGGAAGGGATTTTTTGCGTGTAAACATAGGTAATTTAGGCAGAAAGAGGAAATTTATGCTATATTTGTAAGAATTAACTGAAAACCTATATGGCTCTGCTTATAGTTTATATGCTGGGGACGCTTGGTGTGTCGTTCCTTTGCTCGCTTCTGGAATCTGTGTTGATGTCGACACCGATCTCTTACATCACGATGAGGAAGGAGCAAGGGTACAGGCCTGCGGAGAAGTTCCTTAAGTTCAAATCGGATCCTGACAGGCCTCTGGCGGCTATTCTGTCCTTGAACACAATCGCAAACACGTTGGGTGCGGCTGCGGTTGGACGGCAGGCTACCATCTTGTTCGGAAGCACTTGGTTCGGTATCATCTCAGCGCTGACAACCTTGCTGGTTTTGGTGTTCTCCGAGATTGTCCCTAAGACCATCGGAACATCATATTGGAAGAATCTTATGGGTTTTGTGACATCGACCATCTCGTTCCTGTCGGTTCTTATGTGGCCGCTTGTGATAATGGTCCGGTTGATCACCAATCTGATGACCAAGGATGAGGACGAGGCGACAGTCAGCAGGGAAGAGGTGACGGCGATGGCCAATATCGGTGCTGAGGAAGGAGTGATCGACTCCGACGAGAACAAGGTCATCCAGAACATTATGAAACTTGACAACGTCAAGGCCTGCGACGTGATGACCCCAAGGATCGTTGCGATGACGGCGCAGGAGAACATGTCCCTGAAGAATTTCTACAAGAACGAGACCTACCTCCATTTCTCAAGGATTCCGGTCTATGGGGACTCTCCTGAATATATCACCGGATATATCCTTCTGAGTGATGCGCTTGAGGGGCTTGCTGACGATGAGTTCGACAAACGTCTTGTGGAACTGAAACGCCCGATCTCCTTCTTCACGGAGGAGGATTCCTGCGGCCACATCTGGGAGGAACTGCTCAAAAAGCACGAGCAGATCGGCCTGATTATTGATGAATATGGCTGTTTCCAGGGCATAATCACCCTTGAGGACATCATCGAGACGATTCTCGGTCTGGAGATCATCGACGAGAACGACCAGGCCACTGACATGCAGCAGTTTGCCCGCGAGCGTTGGGAACGCCGTCAGAAGCGCTTCAGAACCATAGTTTTACCTAAAGAAGAGGGAAAGTGAGTATAACTTTATAATTATGAAAACTAAATTCTTTGGCTTGATGGCGCTGGTAGCGTCCATTCTTGCCACTACAGCTTGTCAGAAGGACAATGCTGACGACGCTTGGAGACAGATTCCTGTCGAACAAATCTCGGTGGAAAGCGGTAATGCCGCGGTAACTGTCAATGATGTCACATGTTCTTATGGCGAAGTGCTGTTGGTTGCTGACAGCAAGGATGCCGGAACACTTACTTTGACCGGAATCGTGCCTGGTTATTCAGAAGTGAAAATGAAAGTGGATCTTCGCAAGAAATCCGATGACTCTTTCTCGTTTCAAGGATCGACGATAGTATCGACTCCTCCGTCAGTCGCCGCCACCTTACGAAGCACAGATGACAATCCATGCTATGCGTTCAGAGCGGAAGGAACGGTGAAACTTGATGGAACAATCAGTATGGCAGTCACCACTCAGGTTCAAGGTTCCTATGCGGCTTCTTTGACGGGAAGTTGGAATGTCACCCGCAAATGTAAGGTGGATCAGACCGGTACTCCTGTCGGCGGACCGGTGCAGGTGACATGGAAGGCCGCAGGCGCGGCAGCTCCGGCGGTAGCCAAAGCCTCTGTCTACGCTAATATATTCGGTTGCCTTTTTGCGGCTGAGTTAATGGATCAGGTGACTTTTGACGAGACCGGCAACATCACCGCACGATATTGGGCAGAACCGGATCTTGGTGACGATCCTATGGCTACTTTGAAGCAATTGGCCAAGATGATCAAGCCTGACGCGGACGGCAATGTCACATTTTCCGCCCATCACACGGATTGGGAGACCTCTCCTAAGGCTAATCTGGTGTTCTGGTACGCTATGGACAACGCGTTGTTCATCGTGCCGAATGTGAGTGCCATCATTGACGCCGCTGACGCGGAGGAGACCAGAACTGACATTGATGGAATCGACATGTCCTCAGTCATTGAAATCCTTGCCAAACTCAAAGCGCTCGGTGTTGATGTCGATGCATTGAACACGGAACTTCAGAAAGTGCTTACCAGAGGCATTGAATATAAATATACAGTTAACGGCCAGAACCTGAAAATCTATGTTGACAAGGAACTTTGCGCTCCTGTGATTGACGCTCTTCTTCCGGTTCTTCCGACCCTTGACGCTGTGCTTGAGCAACTCGCGCAGTCTCAGGATCCAGAGGACATCAAGACCCTTCAGACCATTAAGAAGATAATGGATCAGATCGGACTTCAGAAGCCGTCTGACCTTGACCTTGTCTGGAAGGCCACAACTGAATTTGAGATCGCTTACAATTTCGCAAAAGCGTAGATCGCTTTCCTACGGCGGCTCGTAGTGTGGGCCGCCGTTGTCTTACCCTCTGATGTGATGCGGAAGTTCGGCAGGGATGATCATCGAGATCTCACATAGTCCGGCGACAAATCCGTTCTCTTTCCACGCGCTTTGGAATATCATCTTGTGCACCCCGTTCTTTTCGATTGTGTACGAGTTCGTTCCACCTGTCGCCAGGAGATTACGGATGATGGCGGCGGATTTTTCATTGTGGCAGTCGAACAGATTCCTGCCGATGAGATCGCCGCGTTTCCTATACTGTTCGACCGCACGGTCATTCTGATAGACGATGACTCCGTCCTTGTCGCAGACGGTTATCGAACAATTCAACTCTTTTGCCCAGTCTGGTATCATATCTCCAAAGATTTTAGTGTTGTCTGCCGTTCCCGAAACGCCATCCAAGTCCCAGCATCAGATTGTTCGGGTCGTGGAAGTCGTGGAGTTTGTAACCAATGTGAAGGTACAGCCCTTTGTGGATGTCGGTTTTCAGGGCAAGAGTCTGATAGAACCCCTTCAGCTCGTCTCCTTTATAGATCACGTTGCGGCCAAAGCCGATGTTGACCGAGAAGACCGGCATGACGAACTCGGCTCTCAACGAAATACCTATGCCCAGCTGTTCGTTCAGCGGCGGGCGGTAGAAACGGATGTTTCCATCCTCATCGGTCCCGGCGACATGGTCGATGACATTGGCGCTCTCGTCGTACTGGACATCAAGTGACACGCCGGCTCTGAAGAATTTGTTCACACGGTATAACGGGCTGACATTCAGTCCTAATATTCCGAAACTGCCTTCCGCGATGTAAGGGGAGTCGTGCCAGATCAGCCCCTTGGTCCTGCCGGCTCCGTACAGAAGGATGTCGTAGGTCATCCTGGAGGCAGGTCTCGTGCCAAGAGTGAAGGCACAATCCGAAGACCGCTTTGCCTTGGAGGTCAATAGGTGTCCAGAAGGGCCGAAACTCCGTGTGACGCCGACTCTGCCTCCTATGGTGTTCACCCCTGCGTTCGGATAGCATGTGTTGCCGTTGGAGAAATGGGTCAGGTCGGCTCCGGCGGAAAGTGTCCAGTTGTCAAAAGGTTGCCACGAAAGCAGCAAGCCGAAATTGATGTAGGCGTTGACCCTTGATCCGACAACGAGGTTCTTGCTGTTCTCGTAGCCGAGAATCTCGCCGTCCGGATCGTAGGGACGCCATCCGAAAGACACGCCGAAATTCCATTCGTAGTCCAGGGACACTCTGGGCGCGATGCTTGCCAGCCTTGCTCCTTGAAAAACGTAGACGGTGGCTGGTGAGCCTATTTCCTTTTGGTCGAAGAAGGTGTTCCAAGCCAGTCCTATTCCTTGATAGGCAGTCGGATACGTTTTTCCGAAACGGCTGATTTGCGGAAATGAGAAGGAATACTGAAGGTGGGCGGATCCGCTTGCGGAGAGCCGTCTCCCCAGTTCGTTCTCACCCCTGAAGAACCTGTGCGTCGGCATGATGTGCGACGGACGGACATTCACTCCGACACGGTGCGTGTACTTTGTCGAATCGGCCTGCCGCGCGGAGGCGTCAATCCCGCCAATGAGGACGGGAAGAAGCGCCAGGAGTGGTTTTATGAATATTCTTAAGTTCATTTTTTCTCGTTGATAAGGAATGACTCTCCATTTGGGGATTTGCTCGTCATCGTCCCTTCTATCCTCAGGACATTGCCGGTTGATCTGTTCCTTATCCTGAGCGTGTAGCCGACCCGATAGGCGTCAATGCTCCAGAAGATCCGGTAGCACTTGGTGTAGGAGCTGTCAGGAGGGAAGAACATCCTTGCGATCTTGTCATTTTGATAGGCATATTCAGTGTCTGAAAGGCTGTAGTCTGCCATTTCTCCGCTGAATTTCAGAGTGTTGTCTTTAGTCAAGGCTCCGTCCGGCACAGGAATGTCAAGGTTGCCGCCATGCATACCGAACCCGGAGTCTCCCGTAAAGGTTATAATCCTTTTCGCCCCCTCAAAAACCTTATTCTCAACCCACAGCGTGTCGGGAGTCAGATTCTTGAAGCACAGCCCCCAAGCCTCCTCGATCTCATTCCATGGATTCAGGCGGACGACCTCCTCGCTCCAGACCAGATCCTCCAAGTCGTAACCAGACGAGGCAGGCTGCCTGACAAGTACGGAATCCTCTTCGTAGTTGTTGGCAATGAATATCTTGACATCGTTCTCCGCATCGGAGAAGTTAGGATCGAAGGTCACCGCCAACTCTTTCCCGCCGTTTTTTCTGAGATGGATTGTGAAGTCGCCGAGAGTCATCTTGCCGTCCGATGTGGAGGCTTCGATGCCGTGGTAATATCTCTGACCCTTTCTTTCGACAGCCGTGACTCTCCAATCACTTGACTTGAAGCGGATGAGCAATGAGTCACCGTCTTCCTTGATCGTGAAGTCGCGTTGTGAAGGGTCAATGTGCCTGACGAAAACGTCCGGGTTGCAGCCTGTAAGCACGGCAAGCCAGAGGATCGTCAGCGAGAAGAGCACGGAAAGCTTATGCCTTGTCGGCCCATGAGATGTCTTATAAGAGAAAATCCTGAAGTTCATCATAGAATCTTTGTGTGGGAAAGCCCATGACATTGTAGAATGATCCGTCCAGACGAGTGATGCCGATGTAGCCGATCCATTCCTGTATGCCGTAGGCACCGGCCTTGTCGAATGGTTTATAGTTGTCGATGTAGTAGTCTATCTCACTGTCGGACAAATCTTTGAAATAGACATCCGTGCTGACGGAGAAAGTCTTTTTCCCGCTTCTGTCGCGGATTGTCACGGCAGAGATCACCTGATGCTCACGGCCGGAAAGCAGTCTGAGCATCCTTACCGCGTCCGCCCTGTCTTGGGGCTTGCCAAGAATCTCGCTACCGCACAGCACCATCGTGTCGGACGTGATGAGAATCTCGTCGCTCTCCAGCTTGCGGTGGAACCCAAGGGACTTACCCTCTGACATCAGCTCAGGGATCTTAACGTGCGGAGTGTCAGGAGAATATTCCTCGACAAACGAAGTGTCCGCATCGACGGTGAATTCTATGCCAAGGCCGGCGAGCAGCTCGCGTCTTCGAGGGGAGTTGGAGGCCAGGATGATCTTCTTTCCGTGTGTGTCCATAATTCAGGGAGCTTTTAGAATTTTTTCTTGTAGGCGAGCGCGTCGAAGACCCAGCGTCCCTGCGCCTTCATGGTTTTCTCCATGTACTCGCGCACGCAGCCTTTTCCGCCCGGGCGTTCCGAGACGATGTCGGCGGCTTCCTTGACTTCATCGACGGCATCGCTCGGACAGACACCGATTCCGGCTGCCCTGATGACTTCGATGTCGGGGATGTCGTCACCGAAATACATTACTTCTTCGGGCTTTAGGTTATGCCTCTTGCAGAAATCCTCAAAGTCCTCGATTTTGTTCCGTGAGCCGAGGTAGATGTCCTCGGGATTGATGCCGTTCGTACTGAACCGCGCTCTGATGCTTTGTGAGCGCCCTCCGGTGATCACGCCGACAGGGAAGCCGTTCAGACTGGCCATCCTGACGGCAAAACCGTCCTTGGCGTCGAAAGTCCTGTAAAGCTGTCCCTCAAGATCGGCGAGGATGCCACCGTCAGTCATCACGCCGTCGATGTCGAACGTGAACGCTTTGATATTCTTGAAATCTGTCATTTCAAGTTATGATTTGGCTCCGTTAGGACCGAACTGAGGAAGGTCTCCGAGATTGAACGTGCCACCCTGCTGAGCCTGTCCGCCGCCAAGGTTGATGAGTCCGAACTGTGATTCGTACTTTGTGACATTGTCCATCAGAGCGTTGAGAAGCCTTTTGGCGTGCTCTGGAGTCATCACGATGCGGTTGCTGATGTCCGGCTTAGGCAGGCCGGGAAGGATTGTCGCGAAGTCGATGATGAACTCGCTGTGCGAATGGGTGATGATCGCAAGGTTTGAATATGTGCCCTTTGCTACTTCCGGACGGATTTCCAGACTGATTTCTTTCTTTTCTTCCATAGTATGTGTGTATTTTTGAAGCAAATATAGTGAAAAATGTGCTATATTTGTAAACTTTGTATATTATAAGCAGTAATATGAGCGAGAAAAAAGAACTTTCCGCAAAGTACAATCCGGCGGAAGTAGAAGACAAATGGTACGCCTGGTGGACCGAGCACAAGTGCTTCCACTCTGAGCCGAATGAGAAAGAGCCTTATACGATAGTAATCGCGCCTCCTAACGTGACGGGAATCCTGCATATGGGTCACGTGCTGAACAACACGCTTAACGATGTGTTGATCCGCAAGGCCAGAATGGACGGCAAGAATGCCTGCTGGGTACCTGGTACGGACCATGCATCCATCGCAACGGAAAGCAAGGTTGTGGCCAAGCTCAAGGGTATGGGAATATCCAAGGAAGACCTTACCCGTGAGGAGTTTATGAAATATGCCTGGGAGTGGAAGGAGGAGCACGGGGGAATCATTCTCAAGCAGCTCCGCAAGCTTGGCGCTTCCTGTGACTGGGACCGCACAAGGTTCACGATGGAGCCTGAGCTTTCCGACGCCGTGATCGCCACATTCTGCTATTTCTATAAGAAAGGTATGATATATAGAGGTGTGCGTATGGTCAACTGGGATCCAGTGGCATTGACCGCCATCAGTGACGACGAGGTCATCCACAGGGACACCAAGAGCCATTTCTATCACCTTAAATATTATATCTCCGATGGCAACGGCAATCCTACGGACAAGTATCTCGTGATCGCCACGACCCGTCCTGAGACGATTATGGCCGATGCCGCCATCTGTGTCAATCCGGCCGATGAGAGACATCATTGGCTGAAAGGCAAGAAGGTGCTCATCCCGTTGATCAACAGGGAGATCCCTGTCATCGAGGACAGTTATGTGGAGATGGATTTCGGAACTGGATGCCTGAAGGTCACCCCGGCTCACGACGCTCATGACTATGAGATCGGACTTCGCCACAATCTGCCGGTTATTGACATCATCGATGACCACGGCCGCCTGAACGAGAAGGCTCAGATTCTGGTGGGCGAGGATCGTTTCGAGGCCAGAAAGAAGATTGTCAAGATGTTGGAGGAGTCCGGCAACCTTGTCAAGGTGGAGGAATATACATCTCCGGTGGGATATTCGGAAAGGACCAACGCGGTCATCGAGCCGAAGCTCTCGGCGCAGTGGTTCCTCAAGATGGAAGACCTTGCCGCAAAGGCTCTTGAGAGCGTCGAATCCGGCAAGATCAAACTTATTCCGGACAAGTACCGTAACACGTACCGTCACTGGATGGATAACGCCCACGACTGGTGCATTTCCCGTCAGCTTTGGTGGGGACAGAGAATCCCGGCTTACTATCTTCCAGACGGGCAGATAGTTGTGGAAGAGACTCCAGAGAAGGCTCTCGCCGCGGCCCAGAAGATCAATCCGGCTTTGACAGCCGCTGATCTCAGGCAGGATGACGATGTGCTCGACACCTGGTTCTCAAGCTGGCTCTGGCCTATTTCAGTGTTCGACCCTAAGAAGCCTGGACATCCTGACCATCAGCCAAACAAGGATCTTGCTTACTATTATCCTACAAATGACCTGGTTACAGGTCCTGACATCATCTTCTTCTGGGTAGCCAGAATGATTATGGCAGGTGACGAGTTCATGAACGACATTCCGTTCAGCAACGTTTATTTCACGGGAATTGTCCGCGACAAGCTCGGCAGGAAGATGTCCAAGACTCTTGGCAACTCTCCAGACCCGCTTGACCTCATCGCCAAGTACGGAGCCGATGCCGTGAGGATCGGTATGCTGCTTTGCTCGTCAGCCGGCAACGACATATTCTATGATGAGTCACAGGTCGAGCAGGGCAGGAATTTCTGCAATAAGATCTGGAATTCTTTCCGTCTCGTTCAAGGTTGGACGATTGATGAAAAGCTTCAGCAGAGTGAGGTCAACAAATTGGCTGTAAGCTGGTTTTGGAATAAACTTGGCCAGACCATTACCGCGGTCGAAGACCATTATTCCAAGTTCAGGATCTCAGATGCCCTTATGAGCATCTACAAACTCTTCTGGGATGAATATTGCGCCTGGTACCTTGAGGCCGTGAAGCCAGCTTATGGTGAGGGCATCGACAAGGCGACGTATGACGCCACAATCATATTCTTTGAGAAATTGCTGAAGATGATTCATCCTGTGATGCCTTTCATCACGGAAGAGCTTTGGCAGTCTATGGCGGAGCGCAAGGAAGGGGAGACCATTATGTACCAGTCTACTCCTAAGGCTGGAGTTGTCGATGAAAAGATCATCGAGGAATTCGGCATAGCCCAGGAGGCGGTGAACGGGATCCGCGGAATCCGTCAGCAGAAGAACATCTCTCCTAAGGAAAGCCTTGCCTTGAAGGTGAAGGGAGATTTCCCTATGAATATGCTCCCTGTGGTCACCAAGCTTGCCAACATTTCCTCGGTCGAGAGTGTGGCTGATTTCGGTGACGCCGCCGGAGTCTCGCTGCTTGTCCGCACGGTTGAACTCTTCGTTCCGCTTGAGGGACTTGTGGATGTCGAGGAGGAGATCAAAAAGATCGAGACCGAGCTTGAGCATCAGCGCGGATTCCTTGATTCCGTCAGGAAAAAGCTGTCCAACGAGAGCTTTGTGGCTCATGCTCCGGAGAAGGTTGTCGCTTTGGAGCGCAAGAAGGAGGCTGACAGCCTTTCCAAGATCGAAAGTTACGAAAAGGCTCTTGCCGCTTTGAGAAACAAATAGTAAAACATTTTTGTTTTAGGTGCTAACAATTTTGTTATGGTGTATTCTGAGACATCTTTTCCTGTCAGATACTACGAAACTGACCAGATGGGCATCGTCCATCACTCGAATTACATCCGGTACTTCGAGTGTGCGAGGAACAACCTGATGGTCGAGTGCGGTTACCCGATAGAGAAATGTGAGGAGGACGGTGTGACCATTCCGATAGTCACCGTGGAATGCCGTTACAGGTTCCCGGCTAAGATGGGAGATGTGGTCAGGGCTGTCGCAATGATCGATGAGGTGCCTATGGCGAAACTCCGTGTAAGGCAGGCGGTTTACAATCAGGACGGCACGCTTTGCGTTGAAGGCCAGGTGACCCTTGGCTTTCTCAACAAGGCTACCGGTCGTCCGACACGTTGTCCGGAGAAGCTTATGGAAGCGATAGAGGCTCATATCAATGACAGATGATATTTGTAAAGATTATTTTAACACTTAAATAGTTTAGACTATGTTTTTTATTGTTCCTTTGGGTGTTGTTGGCCCGTGGCAGGTGGTGATTATCGCCCTTGTCATCATTCTCCTTTTCGGTGGAAAGAAGATTCCTGAGCTCATGAAAGGCCTTGGAAAAGGTGTCAAGAGCTTCAAGGACGGCATGAACGAGGTTGAGAGCCAGATCAGTGATATTGACAAGGATCTCAACTCCACAGCCAAGACTCCGGACAAAATCGAGAAGATCGAGAAGAAATAATGGCGGCTGGAGAAGCTGAGATGTCCTTCTGGGACCATCTGGAGGTGCTGAGGGGAACATTGTTCCGCTCAGTGCTTGTCATTACGCTTGTCAGTGTCGTGGTCTTTTGCTTCAAGTCGTTGGTCTTTGACGGCATCATCCTGGCTCCGACAAAAAGCGACTTCTTCATCTATAAATGGCTGAGAATGGGGAATATGCAGATGTCGCTGGTGAATCTGGACATATCCGCCCAGTTCTTCGTGCATCTTCAGGTCGCGTTCGAGTTGGGCTTCATCCTGTCTTTCCCGTATGTCTGTTTCGAGATCTGGAAATTCATAGCCCCAGCTCTTTACAGGAATGAAAAGCGTGCGGTAAGAGGGGCATTCCTTTCCGCATCGTTCCTGTTCTATCTTGGACTTGTAATCGGTTATTATCTTATCGTTCCGATCTCGCTTAACTTTTTCATGGGCTACAAGATCAGCGATGATGTGATGAACACGATCTCGCTGACTTCGTACATCTCGATGTTCACTTCAACTGTGCTGGCGTTCGGCATTGTGTTTGAATTTCCTATCGTTGTCGTGATCTTGTCTAAACTCGGGATTGTCACCAGAAACACTCTGATTAAATATCGCAGGCATGCGATAGTGGTTATACTATGCATCGCTGCCATCATAACACCCGCGGATCCGATGTCGATGTTGATCGCCGCCGCTCCTTTGCTGATTTTGTACGAGGTTTGCGTGATGTGCTGTAAACCGGCACGGCCGGAAGATGCGCTTGAAGAGATTAAGGAGGAGGCGTAAATGATTTCAATTAATGGATTGACTGTGGCCTACGGTGGCTACACACTTTTGGACAGTATAGATTTCCACATCAGTGAGAAGGACAAGATCGGTCTTGTCGGCAAAAACGGAGCGGGGAAGTCCACGATCATGAAACTGATCTGCGGGCTTCAGTCTCCGACATCCGGAAGCATCGACAAGCCGAACGATCTGCGTATCGGCTACCTGCCTCAGATCATGGAACACCACAAGGGGAGAACCGTGATGGAGGAGACATTGACCGCTTTTGACCACATCACAGAGATTCAAGCCGAACTTGACAGCGTGAACGCCCAACTGGCTGAGAGAACTGACTATGAGTCAGATGAATACCTTTCTTTGATCAACCGACTGAATGACTTGACAGACGCTATGGCTATGAGTCAGTCGGAGCCTCCGGAGGTTCTTGCCCAGAAGACGCTTTTAGGCCTTGGCTTTAAGGATGAGGATTTCGGGCGAAAGACCGAGACGTTCAGCCAAGGGTGGAATATGCGCATAGAGCTGGCGAAGATCCTGCTGTCCGAGCCGGATGTCCTGCTTCTGGACGAGCCTACGAACCATCTTGACATAGAATCAATCGAATGGCTGGAGGATTATCTTAAAAGTCATCGGGGATCGTTGCTCCTCGTTTCGCACGACAGGCGGTTCCTTGACACCGTGACAAATCGTACGGTCGAGATCATGCTCGGTCATATTCATGACTACAAGGTTCCGTACAGCAAATACGTTGAATTACGCAAGGAAAGGCTCGCGCAGCAGATGGCGGCCTATGAGAACCAGCAGAAGATGATCGAGAAGACGGAGGATTTCATCAACCGTTTCCGCTACAAGCCTACGAAATCAAATCAGGTACAGTCCCGCATCAAGCAGCTCGAAAAACTTGACAGAGTGGAGATTGACGAGACTGACAACGTCACGCTGACGGTTAAGTTCCCGCCGGCTCCGCGTTCCGGAGACATTGTCTTCAAAGGCAAGGATCTGACAGTCGGCTATCCGGAGAAGGTCGTCTTCAGGAACGCTGAGATAGAGGTCAGAAGGGGAGAGAAGGTCGCCTTGATCGGACGCAACGGTGAGGGTAAGACTACCCTTATGCGTGTGATAATGGGGGAGTTGCAGCCTATCAGCGGTGAGGCCAAGACCGGCTACAATGTCTCCATCGGGTATTACGCTCAGAATCAGGAGGACATCCTTGACCGTAATCTTACCGTGTGGGAGACCCTTGACAACATAGCGGTCGGAGATGTAAGGAACAAGCTTCGTGACATTCTGGCTCAGTTCCTGTTTCGTGGTGAGGACATCGACAAGAAGGTAAGTGTCCTGTCAGGCGGCGAGCGCGCAAGGCTTGGAATGGCAAAGTTTATGCTCCAGCCATACAATGTGTTGGCGCTTGACGAGCCGACCAACCATATGGACATCAAGTCCAAGGATATTCTCAAACAGGCTCTGAAGGCGTACGATGGCACGCTGATTGTGGTCTCACACGACCGAGATTTCCTTGAAGGCTTGGTCGACAAGATGTATGAGTTCCGCGACGGAAAGGTCAAGGAGCATCTTGGAAGTGTCCATGAGTTCTTGGAAGAGAGGAAGATAGAGAATCTTCAGGAATTGGAGAGGCGTTTCTCTCCCAAAGTGTCTGCGGTACCCGATGCAAAGAATGAGGTTGATTCTGTCAGAAAGGAACAGGCCCAGAAGGAATTCGAGCAAAGGCGAAGTGATTCCAAGGAAATCCGCAGGATTCGGCACAGGGTCGAATTCCTTGAGTCAGAAATCGGCAAGGTCGAGGCGAGGATGAAGGACATCGAGAAGATTCTCTCCAATCCCGGGCCCGGTGATGACATAATGGAGCTCACCAGAACCTACCTTGAGGACAAACGCGAGCTTGACCACAAGACAGCGGAGTGGGAATCCTTGATGGAAAAAATTGATGAATAGGAAAATTTAATTTATAAAGGTTATGAATATCAAATCTTTATTTACGGCGATTTCCGCCATTGCTTTAACATCTGCGGTTTCCGTCGCGCAGACCAGGACCATCGAACATGAATATTCAGAGTTTGATGCCATCTCAGTGTCGGACGGCTTCAAGGTCACCTTGGTTGAAAAGGATGGCTATAATGCCAAATTCAAAGTAAGCGATGCCCTTGAGAGTTGTCTTGAATGCTACGTTAAAGGCGGCACTCTTTACATTGGACTTGATGATAAATCAATTCCGAAAGAAGTTAAGAAATCCTTCAAGGGTAAGAATTCGGATGGTCCTGTACTTGAAGCCACGGTTTATGTCTCGTCACTTAACTCAATCACTTTGAATGATGACTGTACGTTCTCATCAAGCAATAGTCTGAATTCCGGCAAATTCAAAATGGATCTATCCGGCAATTCAAGCATAGCCAATCTTAACGTGAACGCGGAGTCTGCTGTGATTTCCGTAGGCAAAAAGGCAAAGCTATCTTCTTTCAATGTGAAGGCCGGGGACAATGTGACTGTCAATGCGGACGGGAGCGCGACGGTTGTCCTGGAATATTCGGCGAAAACTCTCAATGTGAATAATTCGGGTTCCGCTGACCTTGCCGTCAACGGTCAATGCGAAACGGCTTCCGTCGCTACTGACAACAGTGCCAAACTATCCCTTTCCGGCAAAGCCAACTCTTTGAAAGTCACTGGTAAAGGAGGATCTTCAAAGATTGATGCGGTCACGATGTCTGTGGATGATGTGACCGTGTCATTGGATGGTGCGGATCTTACCGTAACTCCTGGCAAAAATCTTTCGCTCGACCTCGGCAAAGGCGCAAGTGTCTGCTACTCAGGAGATCCTGTGATCAAGATCGTGAAGATCCAGAATGCGACTGTAACCCGTAAGTAATCATGTTCGTCCTGGATTCTCATTGCGACACCCCGACAATGATGATGCGTGGGCGTGACATCGGAATGAATAACGAGAGGGGGCACGTTGACCTGCCAAAACTGAAGGCAGGGGGAGTCGATGCCTCTTTCTTCGCTTTATACACATCCGCCGACCTACAGCCAGACGCGGCCACACGCTACGCTTTGGAAATGATCGGCCGGATCTACGATGCCGTTGAAGCCAATTCCGGGATCGCCTCACTTGCATTCTCGCCGGATGACGCTTTGAGGAATAAGGCTAAAGGACTCATTTCCATATTCATAGGTATGGAGAACGGGGCTCCGGTCCAGAAATCCCTTTCACTCCTACGTGTTTTTCATCGCCTTGGGGTTCGTTACATCACCTTGACGCACAATGCTGACAATGAGATCGCTGATTCCGCAGCCCAGGGACAGCGTTGGCACGGATTGAGCCCGTTCGGCAGGGAAGTGGTCGCAGAAATGAACCGCCTCGGAATGATCGTCGATGTCGCTCACGCCTCGGATGAGACTTTCTACGATGTCCTTGAATATTCCCGCGCTCCGATTGTTTCCACACATTCCTGCTGTCGTGCCTTGGCTCACCACAGAAGGAATATGTCCGATGAGATGCTGCGCGCGCTTGCTGACAAAGGCGGCGTGATCCAAATCAATTTCTATCCGGTATTCCTTTCGGATGCGTTCGCCAAGACTCTGGCGGATTCCGGACTGGAGTCCAAGAGCTGGACCGAGCAGGACTGGATCAACGATCCGTTGAATCCGGAAAAGACCGCCGCTTGGAACGCTGTGCTGGATGAGTTTGCCGCTTTGCCAAGACCTTCTTATAAGGACGTGGTGGATCACATCGACCACGCCGTTAAGGTGGCGGGTATAGACAGTGTCGGAATCGGAACCGACTTCGACGGCATCGAGGTTACTCCAGCCGGACTTGAGAACATCTCAAAAATCGGAGTGATCTTTGACGAGATGTCAAGCCGTGGCTATACCGATGATCAGATAGAGAAGGTCGCTGGCAAGAATTTCCTAAGAGTGTTCAATGACGTGACCTCTTTGACTGCCAAATAGCCTACAAATAGCCATAATAATAGCGATAACAAAAATGTTTGCTTGGTAAACAAATTTGTTATCACTATTTATTTTCAATTATTTGCGGTCGCTGAGCATAAATAACCTGAGTTCATCGAGCGCGGCCGCAGCGAATCTCTCAATATTCCTTTTCCTGTCGTTCTTATAGACCTTTTTGACGGTTTTCGTCCCGTTAGGGCCTGCGATTCCGATCCATACAGTGCCTACTGGATTATGCTCATCGCCTCCGGGCCCTGCCAATCCTGTGGTCGAGACAGCATAAGTGCTCCCGGTCAAATTTCTGGCCCCTTCAGCCATCGCCGCCGCCACTTCGGAACTTACAACTCCATATTCATTGATTGTGGCCTCCGGAACTCCAAGGACTTTTTCCTTGACTGGGATGGCGTAGGATGTGACGGAGCCGAGGTAATATTCAGAAGCCCCGGGAACAGAGGTGATCAAGGAGGAAATCTTGCCTCCGGTGCAGGACTCGGCCGCGCTGAGGGTCATCCCTGAGCCACGGAGCAAGGCTCCAACGGCGTTCTCCAGCGTGTCATCATTGTAGGAATATATCTTGTCTCCCAAAATCGGCCTGAGACGCGCGAACTGCTCATCAATGCGCCTTTCCTCCTCATCCTTGTCTCCACCGTAAATTGAAAGCCTGAGACGGACTCCTGTCAAAGGATTAGGCAGGTAGGCAAGGTGCATATCCTCCGGCAGACTGTCCTCCCAAGACTCAATTTCCTTGGAAAGCGCGGATTCAGCCAACCCGAAGACCATCACGCACTTATGGAATATGTCCGTAAGTGGGTTGTGCTCCTTAACGTCCTTGATCACATCAGGAATCGCCCCGACCGCCTCAAACGGAACGCCTGGCAGGGCATAGAGAGAGGCCTGATGTCCGTATCTTTCCTTAGGGAAGCGGAACACCATAATCGGCGCCGTGCCGAGGTGGTTGACAATCACTTCGCAAGTGTCCGGGACGAGCGCCTGAGCTTTGTTGATGTCCAGAACATCAAGTCCCCTTGCGTGAAGGATCTCGTGGACCATCTTGAGCTGGCCTTCATTCACCACATAACCCTTGCTTCCGGAAATCTCCGCCAAAGCCGCTTTCGTGATGTCGTCCTTGGTTGGACCAAGACCTCCTGTAGTTATGACTATCTCGTTGTGAGTGAGTTCGTTTGTTAGATTGCAGACAATCTCGTCGTGGTCATCCCCGAATGAAGTCATTCTTGTGACTTTCACGCCAATCTCCTCAAGCGCCTGGGATATATGCGAGGAATTGGTGTCCACTATCTGGCCGATCAGAATCTCGTCGCCGATAGTACAGATCGATGCGTTTGCCATATTCAGATTTTATTTTGTCAAACTATTGTTTTCAAGGTATTTGTTGATCTTCTTCACTATTGAAGGTCCTTCGTAGATGAAACAGGTGTAGATCTCTATCAGACTCGCTCCGGCGTCCAGCATTTCCTTGGCCTGCTCCGGCGACATTATTCCACCGACACCCACTACCGGCAGCCTTCCGGACGTGAACTGATGAATATGCTTGACCATAGCGAGGCTTTTCTCGTACAAAGGAGCTCCGGAGAGCCCTCCGTTGCCGATTTTCTCTATTCTATCCTTGTTTGTCGTGAGCCCGTCACGGGATCTGGTCGTGTTGCCGGCCACGATTCCGTCGATTCCTGATTGCATACAGTATTTCAGGATTTCGTCAAGTTCCTCTGTCGGAATGTCAGGGGAGACCTTGACCAGAATCGGCTTATAGGCATCGTAGCATATTCTTAAATCCAGCAACGGATCGAGAATATCCGACAGGTATGACACGTCCTGAAGATTCTGCAGGCCGTGAACATTCGGGCAGGAGACATTGATCGTGAACATATCCACAAAGTCGTACATATACGAGAACGCCTTCTTGTAGTCAGCGATGGTGTCCTCGTCCGAGGCGCTGGTGCTGTTCTTCGCTATGCTCGCAGCGATAATCGTCTTTGGCGGATCCTTTTGAATATGTCTGATCGCGTTCTGGATGCCTTTGTTGTTGATCCCCATCCTGTTTATGATAGCGTTGTCCTGCGGGAGCCTGAACAGTCGAGGCTTGGGATTGCCCGGCTGAGCCTCCGGAGTCAGGGAACCGATCTCGATGAACGAGAATCCGAACCACGACAGCTCGTTGTAAAACTCTCCGTTCTTGTCCAAACCGGCGGCCAGACCGACGGGCGACGGGAAATTGATTCCGAACACATTCCTTGACAGCGATGGAGTCTTGTGGCTGTAAATCAGCTTCATCAGTTTTCCGGCGAAAGGAATCCGCCGTAGAAGTCCGAGTCCTTTGAAAGTGAGATTATGCGCCGTTTCCGGTGAGAATTTGAACAAAATCGGCCTGATGAGTTGTCTGTACATATTCATTGATGTTTTTCTGCACTTGCCTTGGTTTTCCACACCAAGGTTTGTGACGACAAATTTAGACAAAATCAGCAGAACACAGAAGGGATTTCTTCTTAAACATTCCGTCAATCGATCTCCTTGAACGTTCCGTTGTCATAGAAAACCAGAATCTTTGTGATCCTTGGCGTGTCTGGTTTGGATTCGGCAGGGGAGACTTGCTCTGTTTGAGGCTTATTATCAATAGTTTCCGGCTCTTCTGGAAACAAATCTGGCTCTTGAGAATCGAATAATCGGCCGCTGTCCTTGCCTGTGGTGGACAATCGCGGCTCCTCGGAGAGTTGTGGCGCTTGAGGGGAATTCTGACTCTTGTACATTTTACCCTTTCCTGCGATCAGCCAATCAAGATTCAGGTCGGGATAGTTTTGAGCCATACTTTGTATGAAATCAAACCCCGGCTTGTTCCTTCCCGCAAGAATATGTGATATGCTGGCCTTGGCCACACCTAATCTTTCCGCAAGCTGCGACTGTGTGATATTCTCGGCATCCAAAAACCGCTGCAATCTATTGTTCATTACAAAAGTGATTTGTTTACAAAAATAACATAATAAGTTGTAAAAATCAACTAAAAGATGATTGTTACAAAAGTGAAATGGAATACATATAATACGTAACTTAATTAGAAATAAATTTCAATGAGTGAATATAATTAATTGATAAAGAATATAAATACTCTTGTATTTATATAAAGAATTACTGTAAACTAACGATTAAATCCCGAATTTACGCTCAATACCTATATGTGAATTTTATTAAAATTCAATAAATAATCTGATAATCAATATATTGCAGACAATAACCTTTGTTGATTAGTATCCCTTATTGCACAAAAGTAATTTGTTTCATCCTTGCCGGCTATATTTACAAAAGTAAATAACACTTTGAGTTTTGTAAACCCGTTTTGACTGTTAAAATGTTTAGAAATGTGACTTCTCCGAGAATTTGATATTTCTTATACTTAGGTTAACTTTGTATGGAATTTTAAAATCTCAACGAGATGATACCTTCTATAAAAATTGAGGATTACAACTACCCACTTCCTGACGAGCGGATTGCGAAATATCCGCTTGCGGAGCGGGATGCCTCAAAGCTTCTGCGCTATGAGAACGGCGATGTCTGCGAGTACATATTCAAGGATATTCCCTCTCTCTTGCCTTCCGGCTCTCTTATGATATTCAATGACACCAAGGTTGTGCCAGCCAGGCTTCATTTTCAGCGTGAGACTGGTGCGCACATCGAAATCTTCTGCCTTGAGCCTGTCAATCCTCCTGAATATAACACCGCTTTCGCCGCGACGGAGCGTTGTCGTTGGAAATGTGTGATCGGGAATGCTAAGCGCTGGAAGAATGACGTTCTTTCCTTGTATAATCCGGATAGTGATGAGGCTATTTCCGCGATGGGATTGAAGGCCAGCCTTGTCGAGCGTAACGGTGAGACCGGTATTGTGGAGTTTTTCTGGGATGGCGGGATCCCTTTCTCCAGAGTGCTGGAACTGTGCGGCACAGTCCCGATACCTCCGTATCTCAATCGTGAGACAGAATCAATTGACACAGAGCGCTATCAGACCTTGTATGCTCATATCCGCGGCTCCGTGGCAGCTCCTACGGCCGGACTGCATTTCACGCAGTCTGTATTGGACAATATCGCCGCCAAGGGCATTGACTGTGAGAATGTCTGCCTTCACGTCGGAGCCGGCACTTTCCTTCCGGTCAAGAGTTCGGATGTGGCTGATCATCCGATGCACAGGGAGCCGTTTGTGGTCACTCTTGACCTTCTCAAGCGCATAAAGGCCAATAAAGGCAAGCTGATTGCGGTCGGTACGACTTCCGTACGTACTCTGGAATCATTGTACTATGTCGGTGTAAGCTGCATCGAGAAAGGCAAGCCGGAGGATGTGGGCCAGTGGGCTCCTTATGAGCGTGAATATTCATATTCATTGGAAGAGTCGTTGGACGCCATAATCTCTTATTTGGAGAACAACGGGCTGAATGAGCTTAAGGTTGGCACAAGAATCATCATTGTGCCGGGCTTCCGTTTCAGGCTTGTCGATCTTTTGATAACAAATTTCCACCAACCGGAAAGCACTCTGATTCTGCTGATTTCAGCGTTTGTAGGCGGTGACTGGAAGACCATCTATGACTATGCTCTCGGGCACGGCTTCAGGTTCCTCAGCTACGGCGACAGCTCGCTTCTTTTCCGCCGAACTTCTTAAGTCCTTTGTGGATTGATGGTTACAAGCCTTTGCGAATGTTAAGTAAATTGCTTACATTTGCAAATATTACTAACGATGATTTATTATGGCTGATTCATCTGAATTCGAAAGCATCTGTCCTTACAACGATGCTGAGGCGGTCGAGGCCTTGAACAAGGTCGCGAATCATCCCGCTGTGCTGGCTATTTCCGAATATCTTTTCCCTGACGAGCCGATCTTTTTCCTTCGGAACGCATTGAAGAGTGTGCATAATATCGATGAGTTCCAGGAAATTGTGATGAACAAGGCTGTGTCCTGGGTTATGGATAACACAATCCACAACTTCTCCTATGACGGCATCAGTTATATCAAGGAAATCAAAGGAAAATTCCTTGCGATGTCCAATCACAGGGACATCATCCTTGATCCGGCCATCACCCAACAGGTGCTTTTCAGGAACGGCATCCCGATGACGGAGATCTGTGTCGGTGACAACCTCATCAAGCAGAGCAAGACCGTTGAATATCTGCTCCGTTCCAACAGGATGATCCGGGTGATCCGCGGGATTTCGGCAAGGGAACTCTATCTGTCCTCGCAGATTCTGTCTAAATACATCCGTCAAACCATCACTTCCGGTAAATCTTCTATCTGGTTGGCACAGAGGCAGGGCCGCACAAAAGACGGAATCGACACTACGGAGCAGGGCCTGCTGAAGATGTTGGATATGAGCGGCACGAAATCGTTCAAAGAGAATTTTTCCGAGCTGAACATCGTTCCTCTCAGCATCTCTTATGAATATGAGCCATGCGATGTCCGCAAGGCTCGTGAGATCTTGATTTCCAGGACTCAGAAATATGTCAAGACGCGCACCGAGGATATGCACAGTATTGTTATGGGTATCCGCCAGCAGAAGGGTGACGTGCATCTCAACTTCGGTCTGCCGATAACTCCTGACGAGATCGAGTTGGCTTCGCATTGCGACAAGAATGACCGTTATCAGGCCATCAGACACGCTGTTGACAAGAGGATCATCGCCGGCTATCAGCTTTGGAAGACTAACTACATCGCTTATGACCTTGTAAATCATAGTTATAAGTATGCGGAGCTTTATACTCCGGAGGATGTTGAGAAGTTTACGGAATATACTGAGCATCGGTTGGATAAGGTCGAGCGTCGTCTCAACCGTGCCGAACTTCGTGACATCTTCCTTCGCATCTATTCCAATCCGGTTGAATCTAAGGAGCGTCTTGTTTCTGGTGAGCCGCTTCGCCAGGAATAACTTTAGAAGCGACTCTGTTGTAGAAATCAACGCAATATCACGCCCGAAGAGGGCGTTCAAAAATAGAAAATTCCCAAATTTTGCACGTTACCAAAATTTGGGAATTTTTATTTTCTGAACGCGGCGTTTTTTTGTTCACTATGCTGCTTATTTGATATTCGCTTGTTTTATAATGATTGAAACAAATTAGTTATCTATGTAAACATTTTTGTTATGTGTCTTATTTCTGTTTTGCCAGGGCCTTTCAAGCAGCAGAAAAACTGAATTTCAAATTTTGGTAACGTGCAAAATTTGAAATTCAGTTTTTTGCTGCCTCCATCGAGGCGAAATATCTTACGAATTAAAACCGGGACGCTCAACGTGCTGAAAGAAATATAACTGCCTCCATCGAGGCGAAATATCTCACGAATTAAAACAGCCGATCCACACTGGCGATGACCTCCTCTGCGGAAAGCTCTGTGCTGAGGATCAGATCTGGCTTCTTCAGCTCAAAGCCTTTGCTTGTGGCGTTAAGCATTCCGGCACCTGTGATATTCAGCATAACGGTCTCGTCTTTTTTGACTGTACCCTCGTCAAGAGCTTTCCTCAAAGCTGCCACAGCGGAAGCGGCGGCCGGGAATATGTCGTAGCCCTCTTTGTTGAAGAACTGGAGCATCCAATAGACAATGTCATCGTTGGTGACCTTGAAGAAGTCGCCGTTGGATTCCTTGAGTGTGTCAAACAGGCCTCCGGCAAGGCTGTACGGCGGCTTTCTGTTGGAAAGAACCTTCGCGAGGATCACCTCGGCGCTCTTTCTGGACTCTTCCGGAGTGATCGGCACAAGGTCTCTTGATCCGGCTTTCCAGGAATCGTACATAAGGGTGAAAGGAGCGTTCTGAGCGCAGTAAACCCTCATCTTGTTCTCGCCGAAACGACCGTCCTTGGCAAGCCTGCATGCGTTTTCCCAAGCGGCGATCGCGCCGGTTCCGCTGCCGACAGCCTGAAAATATGCGTCAGGAATACGTCCGATGGTCTCTACGGCACTTAGCAGGGTAGTTCCCATTCCGTCCCTTCTGGCAATGTTCTTCGCACCGCCTTCGGCCAGATAACGGGAATCCTTGCAAAGCTTTTCTCCAAGGGCGATGGCATCGTAATAGTCTGTGCCGTTTGGGGTTGCGATGACCTTCACGCAAGGTTTGAGCCTTTTCAGGAACCACAGGTCGCTGATGTTGTCGTTAGGAATGCAGATCACGATCGGAATGTCGTTGTCGGAGCAGACACGAGCGAAAGCCCTGGCCGTGTTGCCGGCGGACTGCACCACAAGGATGTGCTTGTCGTTTTTCGGCAGCCTTGCGCAGACAGAGAACGCCTCGGTCTCCTTGAAAGAGCAGGTCTCCATCTTGGCACCACGCTTTGGAACGTAGCCGGACAGGGTAATGTACAGGTTCTCCATCCCGAGAAGCTCGGCGAGTCCCTTGCTCCTGTAGGTAACAGGAGCGTGTGAATTTTTCAGCGTTCTGTTGATCGGAAGCCATTCGGCGTATCTGTAAAGCCCTTTGAGGTCGTCACGTGGAGTAAACTTCTCATTCTCATACACGGCCCTTACCAGTGATGGCGCGGAAGCCTCCGGATCAGCCAATGTCCAACCGGCATCCTGGAATATTCTCCCGGAACCGACGTTCACAAGCTGGTAATTTGTTGGTTTGAATTTCATCGTTATTGTGTGTTAATATATTCATTACAGATTTATCAGCAGCCATGTCATATACCCGGCGAAGCAAGCGAGCAGTATGCTCCCTTCGACTCTGTCCAGCTTCCGGCCTTTGCGTGTGAACGCGCTTACCCAGATCAGCAAGGCCCCGAGCAGCAATATTCCGAGATCGACGAATGTCATTCCTGAGAATGACAGACCTGACGGGGAGCCGGGCTGCGGCTTGTAGGCGGCAGCGGAAACGCCCAGAATCATGAGGATATTGCCGATGTTCGAGCCAAGGATATTCCCGAGAGCCAGCTGCCCTTTCTTCTTTGCCGCCGCCACCACACAGGTGACGAGTTCCGGCATCGAAGTACCGCCCGCGAGGATGGTTACCGCGATGAACTTGTCGCTGATGTTCAGCATCCTGGCTATATTTGTAGCGCTGTCCACGAACTTGTCGCCTCCGAAAATCAAAGCCGCCAATCCTCCCAGGACCATCAGGATAGCCACCCATAATTTTCCGCTTTCAGGCTCCGCTGAATCCTTGGTCTCTTCAGCCTTCCCGGGCTTGAAGGACCAGTACATATAAGCGGCGAAAAGTATAAGAAAAATAACGCCGTCCAATCTTGACAACGTGTTGTCGTTGCCTATCCCAAACAGCGTGAAGTGCATTCCGAATATGATCAGGAGAACTGTGGTGATGATGTTGAGCGGGATATCGGTCTTGACATTGTCACGTGTCATTGAGATCGGCCTTATAAGCGCGGTGAAGCCGAGTATGAAAAGTGTGTTGAATATGTTAGAACCTACTATGTTACCTATCGCAATGTCGGCGTTGCCTTTCAAGGCTCCTGTCAGGCTGACTACAAGTTCCGGTGTCGATGTCCCGATGCCGACTATAGTCAAACCTATCACGAATTCACTCAACCCGGCTTTCCTTGCGATAGTTGATGAGCCGTCCACAAGCCAGTCGGCGCCAAGCACGACCAGTGCAAGCCCGGCGAGCAGAATAAGGATCTCAATTACCATTATTTTTTATATTAACGTGACACAAATTTAGTGAAAAAATAGTAAAATGTATTACTTTTTTGTGTAGTACTTAGGCCAGCAGGCTTCAAGATAGGCTTTCAGCCTGTCTTCCTGAGGGTTAGGCGCCGGCTCGTAGAATACTGTGCCTTCAAGGCCTGTCGGCATAAATTCCAGATCCGCGAAATGACCGGGATAGTCATGGGCATATTTATAACCGTCCGCATATCCAAGTTCCTCCATAAGTTTGGTCGGTGCGTTTCGCAGGTATAGCGGCACGGGTGCCGCCTTGTCTTTGTTTGCGGTTTCAATAGCTTTGTTTATCGCAAGATACGCAGCGTTACTTTTAGGAGAACTTGCAAGGTAGATTGTGGTTTCGGAAAGCGGGATTCTGGCTTCCGGCATACCGATCTGATGGACAATCTGGAAGCACGAGTTCGCAAGCAGCATCGCGTTCGGGTTGGCAAGTCCGACATCCTCGGCGGCCGAGATGCAGAGTCTTCTTGCGATAAACAACGGATCCTCTCCGCCGTTCAGCATCCTTGCCAGATAATAGACAGCGGCGTTCGGGTCAGAGCCTCTGATTGATTTGATGAACGCCGAGATGATGTCGTAGTGCATCTCGCCATCCTTGTCGTAAATCGCCAGATTCTCCTGAATGCAACCGGTAACAGTCTCGTTGTCAATGACTATGTGTGATTCCTTGCCGGCGAAGGAGTCTATGACGATCTCAAGGACGTTAAGCAGTTTCCTGCCGTCGCCTCCACTGTAACGGAACAGAGCCTCGGTTTCCTTGACTTCAATATTCTTTTCCTTCAGCAGCACGTCATTTTTCAAGGCTCTGTCCAAAAGCATCTGAAGGTCGTTGACTTCCAATGATTTCAGGACAAAAACCTGACATCTGGACAGAAGCGGGGTGATCACTTCGAATGACGGGTTCTCGGTCGTGGCTCCTATCAGGACAATCGTGCCGTTCTCGACCGCGCCAAGCAAGGCATCCTGCTGGGCCTTGTTGAAGCGATGTATCTCGTCTATGAACAGGATAGGCGCCGCTCCGTTGGAAAACACGGATGCTCCTCTTGCCTTGTCGATGACATCACGGACATCCTTCACTCCTGCGCTGACCGCCGAGAGGGTGTAGAAGTCCCTTGACAAAGTCTGGGCGATTATCCCGGCCAAAGTGGTTTTCCCGACACCCGGAGGCCCCCATAGGATGAAAGAGGACAGATTCCCGTTCTCGATCATCTTTCTAAGGATGCATCCTTCACCCACAAGATGCCTCTGTCCGACATATTCAGACAGATTTTTTGGTCTCATCCGCTCTGGAAGAGGGGGAAGCATAGCGCTTTGTCCCGTTCTTTGATAAATATCCGACATAATTAGTTAAATATCGTTCAATTAATATGAAAAACAATAATGTTTAATTGGGTAACATTTGTGTTAATGCGGATTGGCCGCTATTTTTCAGCCTAACCGAACGCAAATTTAAGAAAAAGCGGAATAAGTTTCGTAAATTTGTCTATTACTTGCCAAATGCCACATATAGGCGCAATGGCAGAACATATTTTTGATAAGATGAGACTATCTGAAAGAATCCGTTTTGTTGGCGTGAACGACCGCCAGACCAAACTCTTCGAGCGGCAGTGGCCGCTTCCTTTTGGCGTCAGCTATAATTCCTATCTGGTTGAGGATGAGAAAATTGCCTTGATCGACACAGCTGCTGTGGCGTTTAGGGACGAGTTTCTTGCCAACATCAAGGCCGAGATAGGGGACAGGAAGATTGACTATCTTGTAGTAAATCATATGGAGCCGGACCACAGCGCACTCCAAAGCGTGATTAGGGATGAATATCCTGATTGTACGATAGTTACAAACGCCAAAGCTGTGCCGATGATCGAAGGTTACCAAGGTCTGACCGACAATATCAAGGTGATAAAGGAAGGGGAGACCCTTCCGCTCGGGAGCGTAAGCCTTCAGTTCTTTATGGTTCCGATGGTTCACTGGCCGGAGACGATGGTGACGTGGTGCCCTGAGGAGAAAACCCTGTTCTCCGGTGACGCCTTCGGCACGTTCAGAACCTTCCCGGAAGGCGTAATAGACTCGCAGTCAAACATATTCAATGAATATAAAGACGAGATGACAAGGTATTACTCGAACATCGTCGGGAAATATGCCGCCCCGGTTCAGGCCGCACTCAAAAAGCTTTCCGGTTTGGAGATATGCCGGATTTGCAGCACTCACGGCCCGGTTTGGGAGAATCATATTCCTGAAATCGTCTCACTGTACGACAAGTTCAGCCGTTATGAACCTTTGGAGCACGGTGTCTGCCTGGCTTACGGCTCGATGTACGGCAACACCGAGAAGGCTGCTCTGGCGTTGGCTGAATCCTTGAAGAACCATAACATTCCGTTCACGCTCCACAATCTGAATGAGGAAAGTTATTCGTTCGCTTTGCGTGACGTGTTCAAGTATGACACTGTGATTCTCGGCTCACCGACCTATAACAACGGAATATTGCCGCCGGTCCGTCAGTTGATGGAGGCAATCTGTGACAGATTGGTCAAGAACAGACGATTCTTTGCCTTCGGATCGTTCACTTGGGCAGCCGCCAGTGTTCGATTGCTGAACGAGATGGCAACAACGGCCGGATTTGAGATTCTCGGTGACGGAATTACATTCAGACAAGGATTCTCACCAGCTAAATTCGATTCTGAATCAATAGTTTCCCTTGTGTAACGGTACTCGCCTATTCTGTTATACAATTCGGATTATGTTAAGTTGAACGTATTGTAAACACTACCCTATATGATTTTGCAACTACTGACGCTTCTTGGTGCTTTGGCGCTCTTCGTCTTCGGACTAGAGATGCTCAGCACAGGAATTCAGAAATCCTGCGGCGATAGGCTCAGGCGTTTCGAGAAATGGATGACCTCAGGCACGCCGTTCAAGCAGATCCTTTCCGGCGCCGGAATCACCGCTGTCGTCCAGTCGTCAAGCGCCACGACAATATTGGTGGCCAGCCTTGTGAGCGTCGCTACCCTATCGCTTAAACAAGGCATCTGCGTTATAATGGGCGCCAACATCGGTACGACCATAACCGCTTGGATCATAGCGGCTACCGGGTTCTGGCTTGATGTGACGGTTCTGGCGTTTGTGCTGCTCGGAGCCGGTTTCGTGATGACACTTATGAAGAAATCACTGGTCAAGAACATCGGTCAGGCAGTTTTGGGATTGTCACTGGTTTTCGTTGGACTGATTTACATAAAGTCCTCAATACCAGCTATTGACACTGTTCCTCAGATCGCCGGGTCAATCGCCGGACTGGCTTCGCACGGAATCGGTTCCGTGTTGATATTTATGCTTATCGGCGTTGTCGTCACATTCATCCTCCAGTCATCCAGCGTCACGGTTGTCCTTACGATGGTGCTTGCCTACCTTGGTTGGCTGCCTTTCCCGATGGCGGCCGCTATGGTTCTCGGAGAGAACATTGGAACCACTATCGGAGCCAATATCGCCGCCAGCGGAGCTGGTGTCCAGGCGCGAAGGGCCGCGCTCGCCCACACCGTGTTCAATGTGGCCGGCGCTGTCTTTGTGCTGATATTCTTTAATATATTCATAAAGATCAATCTTGGACTGGTTCCTTTGTTTGGTCTTGATTCTCAGATGACCGCGGTATTCGGCATCGCTTGTGTCCACACCCTGTTCAACACCATTTCGACATTGGTTCTGGTCTGGTTCCGCAAGCCGTTCGCTGATTTGCTGACGAAGTGGATCAAGGAGCCGGCGCCTGAGAAAGGGGACTTCCATCTGAAGTTCATCGGCAGCGGCAGACTTTTCGGAACTCCTTCAATCTCAATCGAACAGGCGTACAAGGAGGCTGTGAACTTCGCAGTGACTGCCCAGGATGGCTTCCAGTATGTAAAACTGGCTGTGAATGAAAAGGATCCGGACAAGTTTGAGGAATATCGGCAGAAACTGGTCAAGTGCGAGGAGGTGACGGACAGGTTTGAATATGAGATCGCAGCGTTCCTGAACAGCCTCACGGCAGAGTCTATGAACGATCACGAGGCACGAGAGGTCAAGGTCATCTACCGTGTGATCAGCGAGTTAGAGAGCCTTGGTGACAGTTGTGAGAACATCAGCCGTCTGCTTTCCCGCCTGCGTGTCCACAAGCTTGATTTCGATGATGAGACTATAAGCAAGGTCAACCTGCTGATCGGCAAGGTCAATCAGGCTTTCGCTGTGATGGTCTCGAATATGAGACTTGCTGTGGATGGTGAGCTTAAGGACATCAGCAATGCCTACAATGCCGAGGACAAGATCAACGAGACGAGGGACACTCTTCGTGACGAAGGCATTCTCCAGATTGAGAAAGGAGCGGACAAGTTCCTCTCCATCAACTATTACCTTGATATGTTGGCGGAGCTTGAGGCGATGGGAGACTTTATGATCAACATCTCCCAGTCCTTGTTCCACGAGTTTGACAATTAATATAACGCCGGTTGCGGCTGAGTGGGAATATTTATGGGAAGAAAAAGAGTAGATCTCCTGTTGGAGAACATTACGATCGAGGCCTGTGCAGCTGAAGGCAAGGCACTTACGCATTGGAACGGTGTCGTTGTGTTTGTGCCGTTCGCTGTTCCGGGTGATGTGGTTGACATCCGTGTCACCAAAAAGAGCAAGAATTATTACGAAGGTTTTGTCGAGAGGATCGTGACTCCGTCAAAGGATCGCCTGGAGCCGTTCTGTCAGCATTTCGGGGTTTGCGGTGGCTGTAAATGGCAGCCTCTCCCCTATCCGATGCAGCTTGAGGCCAAGCGTCAACAGGTTTATGACCAGTTGGTACGTATCGGTCATCTTAATGTGCCGGAGATCCGCCCGACAATCCCGTCAGACAAGATCCAGTACTATCGTAACAAGCTGGAATTCACTTTCTCATCGAAAAGATGGCTGCTGAAGGACGAGGACATTGAGAGCGTTCCGGAGAACGACCGTATGGGACTTGGATTCCACGTAGGTAAGTTCTTCGACAAGGTGCTGGACATCAAGCACTGCTACCTTCAGAAGGATCCGTCCAATGACATCAGGCTTTTCATCAAGAAGTATGCTGTCGAAAACGGTCTGGATTTCTTTGACATCCGTCAGAACGTGGGCTATGTCAGGAATATGTTCATCCGCACGACCGACACGGGCGACCTGATGGTGATAATATGCTTCTTCTACGAGAACCGTGAGGACAGGGAGAAAATGCTGGATGCCATTGCTGAAGCGTTTCCTCAGATCACATCGCTTTACTATATCATCAACAATAAGTTGAATGACTCGATCGGTGATCAGGAGTGCATTCTCTACAAGGGTGAGCCGACAATCCGTGAGACAATGGAAAGCTTGACTTTCCGCATAGGTCCTAAGTCGTTCTACCAGACCAACTCCGAGCAGGCCTACAAGCTTTACTCGGTCGCGAGGGATTTTGCTGAGTTGACCGGCAACGAGATCGTCTATGACCTCTACACAGGGACCGGCACGATCGCGCAGTTCGTCTCCGGCAAGGCCGCCAAAGTGGTTGGCATCGAATATGTTCCCGAGGCGATTGAGGATGCGAAGGTGAACGCGGCCGGTAACGGCATCACTAATTGTGAGTTCTTCGCCGGTGATATGAAGGATGTCCTGAGACGTGATTTCATCAATGAGCACGGTCAGCCTGATGTGATAATTCTCGATCCTCCTCGTGCCGGCATCCATCCGGATGTCGCCAAGGTCATCCTTGAGGCCTCCCCTGCCCGTATGGTCTATGTAAGCTGCAACCCGGCCTCCCAGGCCCGTGACCTGGCTCTTTTCGCCGATAAGTACGATATCACCGCCGTCCAGCCAGTCGATATGTTCCCCCACACCCAGCACGTCGAGAACGTCTGCGCACTGAGGTTACGATAGGTGTTGTCATTTGAAGACTATAAACACATAGATCCTTCATAATGAGCGGAGACCTCCGATTCCCGAATTTTGGTAACGTGCAAAATTCGGGAATTGCGAGTGCCTTGCTCATCAAAACAGAGATGTTTATGTTCTAGAACGGATACCCGACACCGAAGTGGAGGGTGTAGCCGTCTTTCTTTAGCCATTGGGACGGGGAGCGCCAGCGGGCGGTGTCGAGGGACGGGTCATAGACTTTCATACCCATATCGAGACGGAGAATCAGGAAGTTAAGGTCCACACGGAGGCCTATGCCCCAGTCGGCGGCAAGGCTGGCGGCGAGGTTCTTGAGGTCGAAATGGGTGTGGGAGCCATCGTCTCCGTCGGTCTCTTTCAGGGTCCAGATGTTGCCGACATCCGTGAAGACGGCACCGCACAACTTCCAGAACATCGGGAAACGGTACTCCAGATTGGCTTCCAACTTCACGTCACCGGTCTGGCTTGGGATCACGAACGTCGTGTCAGCCTTTGAGTTGCCCGGGCCAAGGGAACGGGCCTGCCAGCCACGCATACTGTTCGCGCCGCCGCTGTAGAACTGTTTCTCGAACGGAATTGTGGATGAGTTGCCGTAGGCGTAGCCGACACCTCCGAGAAGGCGTATCGCCAAGGCTTGCCCTCCATTCTTGCCGAACACAAACGTCTTGCCCAACGTCAGTTCCGTGCGGATGTACTGGGAATATGGAGTGTTCCAGATAAGCCTGGAGCCATATTCATCACTTTTCATCGCTTTGTTGAACAGGCTCAGGACATTGCCGGATGCATCGAGTTGCAGACGGGCATATTCATAGGTCTCCTTCGGAACCAAGGCTGTGCTGGTCGTGTAGTAGGCCACGAGACCGGAGCCGACATCGAAGTGGTTCTGGTAGGCGTCCCTCATAAACGGGTTGCCGGAAAGAGTCGTGTAGAAGTTCGGGTCGAGATTCGTCAGCCTGACGATCTTGGCCTGTATCGGGTAGAACTGATAGAAGAACCTTCCGTTACGCAGAGATCCAGAATAACCGTAAGATGTCGAGATCATATTCCTCGTATATTCAGGACGGTTCTGGTAGTTATATGAAGCGTTGATTTCGGTGCGTGGCACGGACGGTCCCTTGAATATGGAATTCGGCAGACCGAGGAACTCCGGGAAGCTCAGACCGGCGGAGACACCGAACTCGTTGGACTTGACGCTCCTGTCATCGTACTTGAACTGGAAATTGCCGAGGAATCCAAGATTCAGCCACTGGGCACCGTGGAATATGTTCTTATGGTAATAATTCAGCTGCGGCGATATGCCGATCAGACCGGTCGAGTTTGTGGAGCCTTCCATATTGACCTTGAAGCCCTGCATCCTTGATCTGGTGAGGTTGATGTCGCAGTCCACTATTCCAGAGTCACGGGGATTAAGTGAGACATTGACCCCGCTGAACATCCTCAATGCGGAAAGCCTGGAATATGTCGTGTTCACCTCATTCTCATCGTACTGGTATCCGGGATGGAGAGTGCACATATTCCTAAGCACCTTGTCATTGAATCTCAGGTCTTTGTCGTAGGAGATGGAGACTTCGCCCAAGGTATACTTCCGGTGCGGACGGGCATATTCAGGAGTCTGGTTTCTGGTATATTCCTTGACCATCATCAGAAGGCCGGCCGTGTCCGGGGAGTTGAGAGTATCCGCCTCGAACGAGAAGTAGTTCTTAGTGAAGCCGAAGTAGCCTTTGCGTCTCATGGCGGAGGCGCAGCGCTCCGTCTCCTTTTCCAAAGCGTCCTCGGAGAGGTAGTCGCCAGACCGCACTGTGGTCGCGGAAGTGTCGGCAAGGAAATCCTCCTTGAACTCTCCGTCCGGCACCGAATAGGTTATCTCCCCTATCCTGAACCGTTTGCCAAGAGTGATTGAATATGTCACATTAACTTTCCGGCCTTTTACCTCGATGTCGCTCCGCACGTCCGAACCGTAGTAGCCAAGATATTCAAGATGCCTGTTGATGTTCTCGATCGAGGCTTCGACCTGAGACGGCTGATAGACCACTGGCGCGGTCCCGATACTTCGGATGAGGCGGTTGATGGCCTTGTCGGGATTCCTGCCGGACCAGTTGTAGAGGTTCAGGAACGGATTCCAGCCGAAGATTATGTACGAGTTCGGCTTCTGTTTGATGTAGGACTCGACTTTCTTTGTGTTGAACTTGCTGTCGCCTATGACTTCCACCTTGTTGGATGCCAGGCGGTACTGTCCCTCTTCAAGAACACGTGTAGTGCTGCACGAGAAACTCAGCGCGGAGGCGGTGGCCAGGGTGGCCATCAAAGAAAAAAACGAGGATTTTGCCATCATATTCTACAAAAATAGCAACCCTTTCTGATTTTTCTTCAAATTTGGGTCAAAATATTAATTTTCGTACCTATATTTGCACGCCGAAGCCGGATGAGGCATCATCGGCGGATCATTACTTATGTCGAACATTATAGGTTTACAGTTTTTTTAGGATGAAGAACAAGTACATCGATCTTGTGGATCAGACTTTCGATTTTCCGCAGGACGAATTCAGAGTGGAGGACGGCAATCTTTTCGTCAATGACATCGATATGATGGGAATCATCAAGGAATATGGCACGCCGTTGAAACTCACCTATCTCCCGAAGATCACATCTCAGATCCAGAGGGCCAAGAGAATGTTCCGCAACGCAATGTCAAAGGTCAGCTACGAGGGCGACCATCACTATTGCTACTGCACAAAGAGTTCCCAGTTCAAGTTTGTCATAGAGCAGGCTCTCAAGAGCGATGTCCATCTGGAGACATCCTCCGCCTACGATCTGGATCTTATCCGCAAACTGGAGGCAGACAAGCTCGTGGACAAGAACCTGATAATCATCTGCAACGGCTTCAAGAGGCCGCAGTACATCCAGAACATCGCCACGATGCTCAACGAGGGGTGGCACAACATCATCCCGGTGCTGGACAACAAGAACGAGCTTGAGGACCTTGACGACCTGATCGAGGTCCCTACGCAGCTCGGAATCCGCATCGCATCCGAGGAGGAGCCTTCATTCGATTTCTACACTTCCCGTCTGGGAATCAGATACTCGGACATCATTCCGTTCTACCGCAACGGCATCAGCAAGAACCCTAAGTTCAAGCTGAAGATGCTCCACTTCTTCATCAACACCGGCATCAGGGACACCTCCTACTACTGGAACGAACTGGCGCGCTGCCTGAACCTCTACTGCGACCTCAAGCAGATATGTCCGGACCTTGATTCTTTGAATATCGGAGGAGGTCTTCCTATAAAGACTTCATTGGCAGTCGATTATGACTACAAATATATGATCGAGGAGATCGTGTACCAGATCAAGTCCGTGTGCGACTCCCACGGTGTGCAGGTTCCGGACATCTACACGGAGTTCGGCAACTTCACCGTCGGCGAGAGCGGCGCGACAATATTCAAGGTGCTGGATGTCAAGCAGCAGAATGACCGCGAGTGCTGGTATATGATCGACAACTCGTTTATGACGAGTCTCCCTGACACCTGGGGACTGCACCAAAGGTTCATCCTCTTCCCTATCAACAAATGGAATGAGGAATATCATAGGGTGTTCATCGGCGGGCTTACCTGTGACAGCAAGGACTTCTACAACTCCGAGGCGCACTCCAACGCGATCTTCCTTCCGGTGATGAAGAACAGAAGGGATCCGCTCTACATCGGATTCTTCCACACGGGAGCCTATCAGGAGGCGATTTCCGGTTACGGTGGAGTCAAGCATTGTCTCCAGCCTTCACCTAAGCACATCCTGATCGACAAGGACAAGGACGGCAAGATCACGACAAGGGTCTTCGCTCCTGAGCAGAGCTCTGACTCGATGCTTAAGATTCTCGGATTCTAAGCGATGACGTCACCTGTATCCCACAATGAGATAAAGTTCGTCAAGTCTCTTGAACAGAAAAAGTTCAGGGACGAGAACGGACTTTTTATCGTTGAAGGGGAGAAGATGGTGGCCGAGGCTTTGGCGTCTTCTTTCGAGGTCGAGAAGGTCTATCGGGCTGACGAAACCGGCAGTGCGGCCATGGCACGGCTGAGTCTCCTGTCCTCCCCTTCTCCGGCTTTGGCCATTGTCCGAAAACCGGCCGACATTGAAATCGGGAATATTCATAGCGTGCCGTCCAAGGGCTTGTTTCTGGCTCTGGATGGAATCAGGGATCCCGGCAATCTGGGCACGATCATCCGCACGGCCGACTGGTTCGGGATAGATGCGGTCTATGCCTCTAAGGACACTGTTGACATATTCAATCCAAAGGTGGTGCAGTCAACGATGGGAGCCATATTCAGGGTCAAGTTCCATTATTGCGACATTTGCGGCTATTGCGGTGCTGTCGCTGCCGCCGGTGGCAATGTGTACGGTACTTTTCTGGATGGCGAGGATATGTACGCCAAAGAGTTGGCTACAGGAATGGTCTCCCCTTCCGTCATCGTGATCGGCAACGAGGCCAAAGGGATTTCCGCAGAGGTCGGCAAATTTGTGACTGACAGGCTTTTCATACCATCCTGGCCTCGTGACGAGAGAGGATCGGAGTCTCTCAACGCCGCTGTAGCCACCGCAATCACCATAGCTGAGTTCCGCCGCAGGGTGTGAAAAGTGGCTCCTGAGGCAAATCTTGTCCATATATTCCAAGAATATTCAGCGGATTTTTCGTAATTTGCGGTTCGTTAGCAAAAACGGAAGCAAATGAACGAAGAATCCTTGATGCGGTCCAGAATCCGGAAGATTCTGATGATCTGCAGCAACTACGACGCTTTCGCCCTTGAGGAGGACGGACGCATTGAGAATCAGGTCAAGAACGAGTATCGTGAGCTTAACCTGAGCAATCCTCCTAAATTCATCTGGGCAAACTCATCGGCACAGGCCAGGGATATTATCGGTTCCGAAGAGGATATCGATATGATCATCTGTATGTACAACGAGCAGGACAAGGAGATATTCCCGTTCGCTTCACGGTTGAAGGATGAGGGGCGAGGGATCCCGTTCATTCTTTTGATCCACTACTCCAAGGCGGTAAGACAGAGGGTGTTGGAGTCTCCGCATCCTGGTGTGGACTTTGTGTTCAGCTGGCACGGGAACGCTGATCTGATTCTGGCCATTGTCAAGTTACTGGAGGATGCGGCCAACGCGGAGAACGATGTGTTCGAGGTCGGTGTCAAAGGCATCCTTCTGGTCGAGGACTCGATCCGTTACTATTCGAACTATCTTCCTGAGCTATACAAGATTGTGCTCACGCAAAGTCGGGAGTTTTTGACTGAATCCTTGAACGATGACCAGAAGAAATACCGAAAAAGATCCAGGCCGAAGATATTCCTGGCCACTTGCCTTGAGGAGGCTATCGCTTATTTTGAGAAGTACAGGAGGAATCTTCTGGGTGTCATTTCTGATGTCGGAATGGTCTTCCATAAGGGGGATGACCCTAAGACTGAGAAACTTGACGCCGGAATCGACCTTGTGAGAATCATCCGTGAATATGATCCTTTGATGCCGGTCCTGCTGCAATCCTCACAGGGAAGCCTTGCGAAAACGGCAGCTGGGCTCGGGGTGGGATTCCTGAAGAAATATTCCAGCACACTGTTCCTGCAACTTGGAGATTATATGAAGGAGGAGTTCGGGTTCGGTGACTTTGTGTTCAGGGATTCGAACGGAGTTGAATGCGGGAGGGCCGCCAGCCTTTCCCAGCTGGAGAAGATCATTTACGATATTCCTGATGCCGTGCTGATGAGCAACACTTCCAGGAATATGTTCTCGAAGTGGCTGTATGCAAGAGGGTTGTTCAATCTTGCGGAGACATTCAGGGCCGAGCATCACACAAATGCCGGAGAGTTCAGAGAGTTCCTTCTGGACAACATACAACGTTACCACAGGAGCATCGGGCAGGGAATCATCTCGGAATTCCATAAGGATTCCTATCAGGATTATTACTGGTTCTCCCGCGTCGGCGAAGGCTCACTTGGAGGCAAGGCAAGAGGCTTGGCTTTTCTCAATCATCTTGTCCAGAAATATTCATTGTCAGAGAAATATGATGACTTGCGAGTGTCAATCCCTCGTACCATCGTGCTGACGACTGATTGGTTCGACAAATTCATCGTTGAGAATGGCCTGCAATATGTGATTGACTCGGAACTGTCTGATGATGAGATTCTTTCTGAATTTGTGGCATCCACGCTTCCGGAAGAGTTGACTCAGAACCTCAAGGCTTTTCTGGCCACGGTTGACAGTCCTCTGGCGGTGCGTTCAAGTTCCAAGTTGGAAGACAGCAACTATCAGCCTTTCGCAGGAGTGTACGCAACTTATATGTGCCCTCCGGTGGAAAACAAGGACAGGATGCTGCGTGAACTCGGCAAGGCAATCAAGAGCGTCTATGCCTCGACATTCTTCAAGGGCAGCCGTAACTACATCCAGGCCAGCGGAAACCTGCTTGGAGAGGAGAAGATGGCTGTGATCGTGCAGACAATCTGTGGAACGGTCCACGGGCACGATTTCTATCCGATGATGTCCGGTGTGGGACGTTCGCTGAACTCCTACCCTATAGGATCCGAAAAAGCCACCGACGGTGTCCTGAACGTTGCTTTCGGTCTGGGAAAGACCGTTGTGGACGGCGGCCGCACCTTGCGTGTTGACCCTCTGCACCCCAAGAAGATTCTCCAGTTGTCCAATCCTAAACTGGCGCAACGGGACACGCAGAACGAAATGTTCGTGCTCGATCTGCGACCTTCGGCCTTTAAGATTTCAAAAAACGACGGAGTTAATCTCAGGAGGATCCCGGTGGCGGACGCGCTTACTGGATATGACCGTCCGGAACTGGTGGCGTCCACCTATAACGCATTGGATGACAGGATGGTGCCTGGCATAGGAATCAGAGGAGCAAGGGTGGTTTCCTTCGATGGAATATTCCAATACGACCGTTTTCCTCTGGCAAAGGCTCTCTCGGAGATTATGTCAATATGTCGGGATGAGCTGATGAGCGAGGTCGAGATCGAGTTCGCTGTGGATCCGGTCAAGTCTTCGGCGGGAAAAGTAGCTGACCTTAAGCTGCTTCAGGTCCGTCCAGTCTCCAGCGGAATCGGTTCGCAGACTTCCACGATAGAGGATGCCGAGGCGATTGTGTCCAATAAATTGATACGCAGTGACAACGCTTTGGGCAACGGGTATTTCACGGAGTCGTCCCACATTGTGGTAATCCGTCCGGAATCGTTCGACAAGATGCAGACCGCGTTGATGGCGGAGGAGATTTCGGAGATCAACGCCCGGTTCGCCGCCAAGGGAGAGACATATTTCCTGGTAGGTCCCGGACGTTGGGGATCGTCGATTCCAACCCTTGGAGTGCCAGTGGCCTGGACAGATATCTCGGCCGCGAGGATGGTTGTTGAATATGGCATTGATGGATTCCGGATAGACCCAAGTCAAGGCACGCATTTCTTCCAGAACATCACCTCTCTCGGAGTAGGCTACCTTTCGGTCGATCAATATGCTGGCTCGGGAATGATTGATTTTGACGCGCTTGCGAGACTGGATTGTGAATATAACGGCAAGTTCGCCAAGGTAATGAAGGTTGACGGACTCACTGGATTCATTGACAGAAACAAAGGCAAGGCTTTGATCGGATTTTAGTTATGGGTAAAATGATCATCTATCAAGTTCTCCCGAGGCTGTGGGGAAAGGGAAAGTTCTCGGAGTTCGATTCCGAGACGATGTCGTATTTCAAATCGCTGGGAGTCAGCCACGTTTGGTACACAGGTGTGATCCGGCACGCCACAACGGTCTCGGCAGAAGGGTGCCCGGCATCCGACAGCCAGATTGTCAAAGGTGCGGCCGGTTCGCCTTATGCGATTACCGACTACTATGATGTGAACCCATATCTTGCTGACAATCCGACTGAAAGAATGACTGAATTCGAGGCTTTGTTGAAGCGAAGTCACGATGCCGGACTCAAGGTCATCATTGATTTCGTTCCTAACCACGTGTCGCGGGATTACGGCAAGGTCGGTCTGGTTCACCCTGAGATCAAGCCATTGGGTTCCGATGACGATCCGACTGTCCATTGGCGGCCGGAGAACGATTTCTATTACTATCCCGGCCAGCCGTTAAGGCTGCCTTTTGACAGGCAGACATATTACGAGAATCCGGCCAAGGCCTCAGGCAACTGTTTTTCGCCCTCCCCTTCCGTGAATGATTGGTATGAGACCATCCGATTGAATTACTGTGATTTCCACACTGAGACTTGGGACAGGATGTACGAGATTGTGCGCTATTGGTGCGGCAAGGGAGTGGACGGTTTCCGCTGCGATATGGTTGAGATGGTGCCGTGGCAGTTCTTCCAGTGGCTGATCGGGAGGATAAAGACCGAGTTCCCGGATATGATATTCATTGCCGAGGTTTATCAGAAAGAATTGTATGCCAGATACATAAATGAGGTCGGGTTCGATTTTCTCTACGACAAATCCGGCCTTTATGATTCCGTCAGGTCAGTTGTCGAAGGCCACGGCACGGCCAAAAGCCTGACTTGGAACTGGCAGATTCTTGGTGATTTACAGCCTCGGATGCTGAACTTTCTGGAAAACCACGACGAGCAGCGTTTCGCCTCGGATTTCTTCGGCCGTGACGCCCAAAGGACTTTCGCGGCGTTGGGGGCGGGAATATTCCTGAACACGGCTCCGTATATGGTTTATTTCGGGGAGGAGATCGGCGAGCGCGGAATGGATGCCGAAGGGTTCAGCGGACGGGATGGCAGGACGACCATATTCGACTGGTGGAGGATTTCGTCAATCGGAAGGCTGATTGAATATATTCATACAAATGAGGGACTTACGCCGGAAGAGGCTGAGCTGCTTGAGAAGTGGAGGAGGTTTTTGAATATGGCGGCTTCGGTTCCGGCGGTGGCATCCGGAAAGACGTTTGACCTTTGCTACTGCAACTATGACTCGCCGGGATTTGATCCGGATCGGCATTTCGCGTTCCTTCGTGGGGATGTCTCCGAGACTTGGTTGTTTGTCTGTTCTTTCGCGGATGGAGGGTCGCTTCGACAGGCTCAGCGACCGGAAGTTATATCCATCCGCATACCAAAGGAAGCAATCGATTATCTTGACATAAAAAACCTCGACCCGGAAACCCGGATCGAGGTCGAAGTGTCATCCGACGACTGTGCGATGGTGAGGATCAACTAACTGAACCTCACATATTCATCGCTTACCAGTTAAGGATCTTCTTGAAGTCATACTCCTCAGGGTTTGCGACGTAAGCCTTGGCGGCCTCGTAGTCAGCCGGAGTGATGTAGTGGCAGATGTGTCCGTAGTAGTTGCGGGCGATTCCACCTTCGATGTCCACGCGGCGAGGAGGAATCTTGCCTTCCTCGTTCTGGAGATCCTTCAGGTAAAGAGGCTGTGCGTTGCCGTTCTCATCGACATAGACCATACATCCGGTCTCACCCTTTGAGAAGAGCTCATAGACTCCGAGAGCGAGTTCGGTGCAGTATGAAAGGTCGTAGGCCACAGGATCCTGGCAACGAACGTCGTAACCGATCTCGACAGGACGGGTCTTAACCTTCATTCCGATCTTCTTGAACTCCTTCTCAAGGATGTCGTTGAAGAGGACAGCCTTGGAGATCTTGCCAAGCTCAGGGTGGCCGTGCTCGTCATAGGTCATATGAACGCCGGTGGCCTTGATGTCCTCTGGCTCAAGATCGTGGAACACACCCTCAGCCACAACGACAGTTCCGTAAGGGATGCCGAGAATCTTTCTCTTGATAATCGCTGAGAGGGTGAGCTTGATGATCTTGTCAACGGTGATCGTGGTGTTGTTGAACATCTCTGGGATGATGGTCATAGGGCAGTGTGTGGCCTCGCCGATTCCGAGGGCAAGGTGACCTGCGCTGCGTCCCATCGCTGAGATGAGAAGCCAGTTGCCTGATGTGCGGGCATCCTCGTAAACGGTGCGGGCGATGTGCGCACCCTCGTCCTTCGCGGAGTTGAATCCGAAGGTCGGTGCGTTGTGAGGCAATGGAAGGTCGTCATCGATCGTCTTAGGGACGTGGATGTTGTGGATCGGATAGTTCTTGGCCTCAAGGAACTTGGCGATCCTGTTGGCTGTGGAGGCTGTGTCGTCACCGCCCACGGTCACGAGAAGCTTCACGTTGTTGTCCTGGAAGAGGGCAAGGTTGAAATTCCGCTCGAAATCCTCGTTGGTCGGCTTGAAACGGCTCATCTGGAGGTAGGAACCGCCTCTGTTGAAGTAAGCGTCAGCCTTGAAGAAATCGATGTCTTCGGTGCGGGCCTCCTTACGGAAGAGTCCGGTGTAGCCTTCGTGAAGTCCGATGACCCTGTAACCGTTTGAAAGGAAAGTCTTGGCGACTGAGAACACGACGGTGTTCATTCCCGGTGCCGGGCCGCCGCCGCACAGAATGATGATTGAATCTTTCATATACGAATGATTTAGAAATTTGTATGTTCGTAAAACCGGGCACAAATTTAAGAAACAGTTTTAACTTTTCAAAAAAGTAGTTCAAGGTGAAATTTCGGCCAACTTCTTGATTCTTTTGAACGGAAAGCCGACAATTTTCGTTAAATTTGTATTCTTTACAAAGAACTTTGCTGATATGGATCACGAGCAGGCCAAAATACGTGTCGAGGAACTCCGGAACATCCTCAGGGAGAACAGCAGGCGGTACTATGTAGACAACGCTCCGACGATGAGCGATTTTGAATATGACCACCTGATGCGCGAGCTGGAGGATCTGGAGAAGGAATATCCTGACCTCCTCACTCCTGACTCCCCTACCCAGAAGGTCGGCAGCGACCTTGACGCAAGTATGGGGGCGAACGCCGAGCCTGCCGTCCGCAAGGAATTCGCCCAGTACACGCACAAGTACCCGATGCTCTCCCTCGGCAACACGTACAACATCGGTGAGATAGAGGATTTCGTGCGCCGGGCCGAAAAGGATCTCGGAGAGGTGAAGTTCACATATTCCTGCGAGCTGAAGTTCGATGGCACGGCTATCTGCCTGACCTACCGGAACGGGAAACTGTTCAGGGCTTTGACCAGAGGTGACGGTGTGGTCGGGGATGACGTGACGGCCAACGCTCTTAAAATCAGTAATATTCCCGAAAAATTGAAAGGTGCCGGCTGGCCGGAGGAGTTTGAGATCAGGGGCGAGGTGCTGATGCCGTACGATTCATTTGACCGACTGAACAAGGAGCGCGAGGACAATGAGGATCCGCCTTTCGCCAATCCGAGGAACGCGGCCTCTGGTTCGTTGAAACTGCTTGACCCGTCCGAGGTCGCGAGGAGAGGGCTGATGTGCACGCTCTATCATATTCCAAGCCAGAGCGTTTCGTTCGCGACGCATAATGACGCGCTGAATGCGGCGGCATCGTGGGGACTGCCGGTTTCCGACAAGAGGAAGATCGTCCACGGAATAGACGAGATTGAGGAATATATCCATTATTGGGACACCGAAAGGAAGTTCCTGCCGTACGCCACGGATGGAATCGTGATTAAAATCAATGAGTTGGCTTACCAAAGTGCGCTTGGCTACACCGCCAAGTCGCCGCGCTGGGCGGTCGCTTTCAAGTTCCAGGCGGAGGAGGCGCACACGAAACTGCTCTCAATCACCTATCAGGTCGGTCGTACTGGAGCCGTGACTCCGGTCGCCAATCTGGCTCCTGTCCAGCTGGCCGGTACGGTTGTTAAGAGGGCAACCCTTAACAATCAGGACTTTATCTCGCAGATGGACATCAGAGTCGGCGACACAGTGACGATCATCAAAGGCGGTGAGATCATTCCTAAGATCATCGATGTAGATCTCTCGCTCAGGCCGTCGGACGCTGTCAGGCCGGTTTTCCCGGAGGTGTGTCCGGACTGCGGGACGGCGTTGGTCAAGGAAGATGACGAGGCCAAGTGGTTCTGTCCGAACATTGACGGCTGCCCTACCCAGATAAAGGGCAAGCTGGTTCACTTCCTCAGCCGCAAGGCGATGAATGTGCTTGCTGGAGACGCGACGATCGAGCAGATGTACAACCTCGGGCTTGTCAGGACCCCTGCGGACTTCTATTCATTGACCAAAGGGCAGTTGCTCTTGCTGGACGGATGGAAGGAACGCTCGGCCGCACGTTTTCTTAGCAGTCTTGAGGCATCAAAGAAAGTGACGTTTGACCACGTGTTGTTCGCCCTTGGCATCCGTTATGTCGGAGAGACCACGGCAAAGGAGATCGCACGTCATTTCGGGAATATAGACGCGATCGCAACCGCCACAAAGGAACAGATGCTTGAGGTCCAGGATGTCGGCGAGGTGATCGCTGACAGTGTTTTCGAATATTTCCGAGATTCCAGGCATCTTGCTGACATCGAAAGGCTAAAGGCGGCCGGAATCCGGTTCTCAATGGAGGCGAAGACCGCCGCGTCAGACGCCTTGGCCGGAAAGACGATTGTGATTTCAGGAAACTTCAGCGTCTCAAGGGACGAGATGAAGCGGCTGATCGAGGCCAACGGAGGCAAGAACAGCTCTTCCGTAAGCGGAAAGACCTCATACCTTTTAGCAGGAATCAAACCGGGGCCGGAGAAGATGAAAAAGGCCGGAGACCTTGGCGTCAGAATCATCAGCGAGGAAGAGTTCAGGAATATGCTCCCTCAGGCCGCCGGCGGCACCGCCGCAAAGGAGCAGAATGTTGAACCGGACCTGTTCTCAGGAATGTTTTAATTGAATATTAATGCTTAAGGTTTTGATAAATAACATTGTGCGTTGGTCGCGGAGGACGGTGAAGTTCTTCCGTGAGGACATCTGGGACATCGAGGTGACGGAGTTGTCCAAGGCCAAGGCACGGTTTGTCAACCTGAGCAGGATCGTCACAAAGACGTTCAAGGATTTCGCGGACCACGCCATAGGATTCCAGACCGTGGCTCTGAGCTATTTCTGCACTATGGCTTTCGTGCCTTTCATCGCTGTCGCGTTCGCTGTCACCAACGGTTTCGGTCTAGCGGACAAACTGAAGGAGGTTCTCTATTCGGCCAATGTCAATCAAGGAATCATCGACACCGTGCTCAATTCCGCCGACAAAATCCTTTCTTCGGCCACCAACGACATTTTCGGACTTGTCAGCGCCTTGACTTTCGTCTGGCTCGTCATCTGGATGATGATGCGCGTGGAGACCGTCTTCAACAATGTGTGGAGAGTCAGGAAAAGGCCGTTCATAAAGAGTTTCGGATTTGATCTCGTCCTGCTGTTCCTGACCCCGTTCGTGGTGTTGATCCTATATTCAGGAACGATCGTGTACTCGCACGTTCTGGATCTGATTCCAAACTGGATCGGGGTCACTGCTTCGATAAAGTCTTTCCTTGGCTGGGTCATCACGGGTGTCGTGGCCACTTTGATATTCTCCGCTATGTACAAGTATATTCCTGCCGTGGACGTGAAATATTCCAATGCCTTCAAGGCCGCAGTCATAGCTGGCGTGGCGTTCACGGCGCTGCAATATCTTTACCTTGAGACACAGGTGTTCGTGATGCGCCTCAACGCGGTTTACGGAACAATCGCCGCCATTCCCCTCTTTATGGTTTGGATGAGGTTCGGATGGCTTATAATAATGTACGGAGCACAGTTTTCATACACTTTCCAGACTATGGAGGAATGCGACGGCACTTCCACAGGTTTGGATTGTGACAAAGATTTGGTTGAAATATGAGTTTCTCACAATTCACAGAACAAGACTACGAACTGATTCGTCAGAGTTACGCACAGCTTAAGGCCGCGGCGGAGAAACGCTGCGCGAACCAGCAGGAGCTGGACGTGGTCCAGAAAGCGTTCGATTTCGCGAATGAAGCCCATAAGAATGTCCGCCGTCGCTCTGGCGGGCCATACATAATCCATCCTATCGAGGTAGCAAAAATTGTCGTGAGCGACATCGGGCTTGGGTACAAGTCCATCGCGGCCGCCTTGCTCCACGATGTCGTGGAAGACACTGACTATACGGTGGATGACATACGCAAGCTCTTCGGTGACAAGATCGCAAGTCTTGTGGACGGCCTGACCAAGATCAAGAACGTGCTCGACAACGAGGACCGCAGCAAGAAACTCAATGATGCCAACGCCAAGAGCCTTCAGGCGGAGAACTTCAAGCGGATCCTGCTGACGTTGAACGATGACGTGCGGGTCGTGCTGATAAAGCTCGCCGACCGCCTCCACAATTGCCGCACGATTGAGTATATGCCTGAATACAAGCGGGATAAGATTCTCAGCGAGACGATGTTCATATTCATTCCCCTCGCCCATCGCCTCGGCCTTTACGAGATAAAGTCCGAGATGGAGAACATCTGGCTGAAGTACAAGGAACCTGACGCTTACAAGGAGATCAGCGGGTTGATCAACAGCAATCTTAGTGGCAGAGGCAAGCAGATAGACGATTTCATAACTCCTATAGACGAGGCCTTGAAAAAAGCCGGATTCAATTTCGAGATCCGCAAGCGGGTCAAGACTCCATATTCGGTCTGGCACAAGATGCAGACCAAGAACATCACCTTTGATCAAGTCTATGACCTTTATGCTCTGAGGATTGTCTTCACACCGCCGGCAGACACCAAGGAAAGCGAGCGCGACCAGTGCTACCACATATTCTCTATAATAACAGGAATATACCGCTACAAGCCGGATCGTGTACGCGATTGGGTGAAGCATCCGAAAAGCAATGGCTATGAGGCGCTTCACTGCACCCTGATGAGCGACAAGGGAATATGGATTGAGGTCCAGATCCGCTCGAAGCGGATGGATGACATTGCCGAGAAGGGCATCGCCGCCCATTGGACCTACAAGCAGGAGGGCTACATCAGCGAGAACGACAGCGAGATGGACAAGTGGCTGGCCAAGGTGAAGGAGATCCTTGTCAATCCGGACGTGAACGCGCTGGAACTGCTTGACATAATACATAATGACCTGACCAGCAGCGAAATCACTGTGTTCACCCCTAAGGGAGACCAGAAATCCATCCTGAAAGGCGCCACAGCGCTTGACTTCGCCTATAGCATCCACACTGAGATCGGTAACAAGGCTATAGCCGCGAAGGTGAACATGAAGCTTGTGCCCCTTTCCCATGTGCTCAGGAGCGGAGATCAGGTGGAGATCATCACCGCGGAGGTTGAACGTCCAAAACGCGAATGGCTTCAGTTCCTTCAGACCAGACATGCGAGGAACGTTGTCATAGACTATTTCAAGGGACATAAGAAAGAACTTGCCGAACTGGGCAGGAAAATGCTCTCGGAGCAGCTTGAGTCACTTGGCTATAGAATGAACAATGACTCCATAGAGATTCTTTTGGAGCATTTCGCGATACCTGGAGGGAATTCCGAGGAGATGTTCTTCAGGATAGGGGTTGGCATTCTGAAGCTAGGCGACCTTTCGGAGGTTTTGGCTTCAGGCAAGGCGGACAAAAGCCATTCCTGGTCTTTCCCTTGGTTCGGAAAGAGGAATGAGGCCACGAGAAAGGAGAAGAGTGATTATGTCATCGCATCCTGTTGCCGGCCTATCCCAGGAGACCCGGTCATCGGCATCAAGTCTCCTGACGGAACGGTGACAGTGCACAAGAAATCGTGCCCGGTGGCTGACAGCATCGCCTCCAAGCATGGAGACTGGGTTGTCGTGCCTCAGTGGGAGGATGATGACAGCCAATCTTTTCCGGTGCGCCTCTCCATCAAGGGAGTTGACCGGGTCGGTCTGCTGAACGAGATCTCCCGCTACATCTCTCTGGTCATGGGAGTGAATATGCGCAAGGTCTATCTGAGTACCGATGAAGGAATATTTTCCGGCTACATAGATCTTTATGTCCACGACAAGGCCGCCATGGAGAGGATGATACGCAGGTTGAATTCCATAGATGGTATAAAAAGTGTGGTCAGAACCGAGATCTGAGCCTGATTTTTGAATATACACGATCCGCGATGAAAAAATTTCTTACAAGATTTTTCCCTTTGGTTCCGGCGATGACGCTTCTGGTGCTTTCCGTTTTCCAGCCGTCATGCGCCAACACGACACAGGCTCCCACAGGTGGACTCAAGGACACTATCCCGCCTGTGGTCAGAAGGGTTGTACCTCAGCCGGGGGCGGTTTCCGTTCCTGTACATGGAACCAAGGTTGCGTTCACATTCGATGAATATGTCACTGTCAAGGATCCGAAAGGCATCTATCTCTCCCCTCCTCAGCAAAAAAGTCCGAAATACAAGATGAGAGGCAAGACGGTGATTGTCTATTTCGAGGAAGACCTGCTTCCGAACACGACATACACCCTTGACTTGACAGGAGCGATCGCCGACAATAATGAAGGGAATATGTTCCCTGGATTCACCACGGTGTTCTCGACAGGAGACTCTATAGATTCAATGTACATTACCGGCCTTGTTCAAGACTGTAACACATTGATGCCGATCAAAGGGGCCACCGTCATGCTTTATAAGGATCAGAGGGATTCAGCGGTCTTTCTTGAACGTCCTGTCGCGGCGGTGAAAACCGATGACTGGGGCTATTTCGCTCTCCAGAATATTCAGGACACTGTGTTCCGTGTCTATGCCATCGTGGACGGCAACGGTAACAACATCTACGACCCCGATGAGGACAGGATAGCGTTTCTGGACACTTTGTTCAGGCCTGTGAATGTGGTGAACGACAGTGTGGCGGAATTGAAAAAGTTTGACATGAAGGACACCGTCGCATGTCAGTCCCGAAAGGCGGAACTCAGGCTTAATGTGTTCAGGGAAAGGCCTTCCAAGCAAATGCTGATGAACAATAAGAGAACAGGCGACAGGGCCGGCTATGTAACATTCATGGCTCCGGACACCAGGATTGATTCCCTTTGGTTCCAAGGATTTCCGGCCAAGGATGTCATCACTGAGTTCAACATCGAGAAAGACAGCCTCCTTCTCTGGCTTAACAATCAGAGACCGATGCCAGACTCCCTTCATCTTTGGGTGAAATATTGGAAGACGGACACTCTTGGTGTTCTGGCTCCTGTGACTGAGAAGGTCAGCCTTGTGGATGAGAACAAACCCAAATCCAGGGCCGCCCGCAAGAAAATCGAGCACAAGGACACGATCTGCGGCCTGAGTCTGAAAGCCACGCCGGAGACCTTCGAGCAAAACGGAATCACGCTGGAATTCGATTATCCACCGATCCTGGGAGCTTTCGACTCGCTGGTTTTCAAATCGATAAATCCAAGACAGAAAGAACAGGTCGAGAAATTCAAGATAGAACGCGATTCGCTGAACCTGAGAAAATACAACATCACCCCTCAAATCAAGATCCAGACGGGCTATGAATATACTTTCAAGGTTCCGGAAAGAGCCTTCAAGGACATCAACGGGTATTGGAACGACAGCACTGAGGTCAAAGTCTCGCTCCCGAACGATGACAATCTGAGCCACTTCAAGCTGACGCTTACAGGTGTGAACGGCAACAAATACATCATAGACCTTCTTGATGAGAGGAAATCCGGCATTATTCGCAGTTATGTTATTGAGTCAGACTCTGTCTTGGAGTTTCCGTACCTAAAGAAAGGAAAGTATTCCCTCAGGATCACTGAGGATCTCAACCGCAACGGTATAGTGGATTCCGGAAACCTTCTTGCCCATAGGCAGCCTGAAAAGGTGAAGTTCCTGATGACGAAGGACAGCGATCTGTTCGATATTCCGGAAAGAAGCGAGATAGAACAGGAACTGGATCTGGCGACATTCTTCAAATAATGACACTTAACATGAGGACAATCAAATATATTCTTACAGCGTTCGCCATCTTGGTCTGTTCAGTGGCCATCGGGCAGAATCCGGTGGATACGGTCAATGTCCAGTCCAAGGTGAAGTCCCGGGGCCGTGTGCGTAAGGTCAAGCCGGAACCTGTGCTTTTGGACAGTCTGAAGGCACCGGCGGAGGCGTATTCAGACGCGTATCTGGACACAGTCAAGCTCAACCGGGTCTTTGAGGTGAACGACTATTCCCTGATCGGAGTGGAGTATGGAGTGTCGTTCAGCCGTATGTCTTTCAATCCGGCGTATTCTCAGACGACATTGTTCTCTCCGAACACTTTCGGAATATTCTACACCCGCTATGGCAAGATGTTCGGGTATATGCCTTATTTTGGTTTCAAGGTAGGCTTGCGGTACAGCCATGAAGGCTATAAGTTCAAGGAAGACAAAGACACAAAGGTCACTCCAAGCATCGAGAATGCGACTCAGGCTATCATGGATGTGGCGGAGATTCCGTTCATGGCTCATCTCCATCTTGACGGCCTTCACTACAAAGTTATGGCGGAGGCTGGAATCTATGGCGGCTATAGACTGAATATCAAACGTACAGGTGATTATGTAAGTGAATCTTTGGTCAATTCATTCAAAGACACCGACCGAAGGCTTGATTACGGAATCTGCGGCGGAATTGGTTTCGGACTTGTCTTCGATCCTGTCGAGTTCCACATAAACGCCAATGTAAGATATTCCTGGGGAACCATCTATGATCCTGATTACTACAGCAAGGATTACTATCGTTTCGCATACCCGTTTGATGTCATGGTGACAGCGGGAATGTATTTCCAACTGACAAGAAGAACAGGCCGCGGCAAGGCTCAGCTGAGACGTGAGGCTTATCAACAGGTTTATTATCCAACGCAGAATGAGAACATTGACGGCAAAGGCAGGTAATGTCCTGATCGGAGCGGGCAACCCGATTGTTGTCCAGACGATGTGCAACACCCACACTTCAGATGTGGACGCGACGGTTGCACAGTGTGTCAGACTTTATGAGGCTGGCTCGGAAATGATCCGCATAACCGTGCCGGGACCCGCAGATGTGGAGTGTGTGAAGTCCATTAAATCCCGGTTGAAGGAACTTGGAATCAATGTACCGATAGTGGCGGACATCCATTTTTCCTCACAGACAGCGATTATGGTCGCTCCGTTTGTGGAGAAGGTCAGAATCAATCCCGGAAATTTCCACAGGGACCACAATGAAGCCCGTAAACAGTTCGCCAGACTCATCGAAGTCTGCCGGGAAAATGGAACGGCAATACGTATCGGTGTCAATCACGGCTCTTTGGGTGACTACATCACAAATCTATACGGCAACACTCCGGAAGCGATGGCCAAAGCTGCCTTGGAATGGTTGAAGATGTGTGAAGATGCTGATTTCTATAATGTTGTGGTGTCGCTAAAATCGAGTAACACTATTGTTATGGTCGAAGCGTACCGAAAACTTATGGCCGCGATGAAGGAAAAAGGGGTGATTTACCCTCTTCACGTCGGTGTGACCGAGGCTGGCAACGGGGACAGCGGCAGGATCAAGTCTTGTGTCGGGATATCTACCCTGTTGTCTGAAGGAATCGGTGATACGGTGCGCGTCTCTCTGACCGAGGATCCGGAGGATGAACTTCCAGCCGCACGTTATCTTGCCGCGCGTTATGGGCACAAGATTGTCTCCTCTATGACTTCCATAAGCCTTCATGGACGCAAGGCTGTCGCTGTTTACGACGCCCCATCTCGGGAAACACTTTTGTTAGATGTCGCATGCGATTTCGGCAAGAGGCTGTTGGACAAGACTTTGGACGAGCTCGAACTCACTGGCACGTACGTGGACGATTCCGGCGACAAGATTTCGATTCAGGAATCCGGCCTTGGCGCCTATCTGGTCGATGAATTGATGCAGGCGGCGAGAAGACGCTTCTACAAACCGGAATATGTCGCCTGCCCTGGATGTGGACGCACTATGTACGATCTTCAGAAAGCGTTTGAGGAAGTTAAAGCGAGAACCTCTCATCTTAAGAACACCGTCATCGCCGTGATGGGCTGCATAGTGAACGGTCCCGGCGAGATGGCCGACGCCGATTGGGGATATGTCGGCGAAGGCAACCACAAGGTCACCATCTATAAAGGAAAGACTCCCGTGCTGAAGCATATTCAGGACACGGAAGCCGTGGATCGTCTTGTTGAACTGATCGAGAAAGATCAGTAGTAAATTATTTAAGCTCAGCGATAACCGTTTCGCAGGCTCTGGTGAAATCACCTTCCTTCACCTTGACATCAGCGTCAAGCGGAAGGAATATGTCGATTCGTGAGCCGAACTTGATGATCCCGCACTGCTGCCCCCTCTCAACCTCGTAATTCTCTTTCGAGTAGCAGACAATCCTTCTGGCGAATGTGCCGGCTATCTGCCTGAACAGAATCTCACCGTGCTCATTGCAGATCGCCGTGGACGAATGCTCATTCTTTTCCGAGGCCTTTGGCAGGAAGGCAAGCAGATACTTTCCCGGATGATATTTATAGTAGGAAATCACCCCGTCCATCGGCCAGAAGTTAGTGTGGACATCGAAGAAGTCCATATATATCGACACCTGGATGCGGTCGTCCTTGAAATATTCCTTCTCATAGACCCGGTCCACGATCACAACCTTGCCGTCGGCGACGGAAGTTATCATCTTGCTGTCTCCCTCCGGTATCACCCTTTCCGGAACCCTGTGGAACCAGAAAACGAAGAAAGCAAAGGCGAGCAGGATGACCGTGATCGGGATTGAAATGAACAGATTGTGTATGAATATCCACGTGCACGCTATCAGGACCGCTATCACAGCCCAGTTGATGCCTATCGTTCCGTGCGAGTCCTTATCAACTATTATCTTCTTCATATCGCTTGTATATTCATTAATTGATTATCAAGTTATTATTAATTATAGCAGATCAAAGATCGCCAGATAGATCGCCCCGAACGGCATCGCCATCAACGTGCTGTCGAACCTGTCCAGAAAGCCTCCGTGTCCAGGGATGATTTTTCCAGAGTCCTTGACTCCGTACACTCTTTTCCATTGAGACTCAAACAGGTCGCCATAGACTCCGGTCACGGACATTATAAATGACAGGATGAGGCAGTGGATGAGAGGAAACTTCAATATTCCGAACTCATAAAGAGCGAACGCCGCCAGAACCGAACTGACAAGTCCGCCAATGAATCCGATCCAGGTCTTCTTTGGCGACACAGACGGAAAGAGTTTTTGCGGGAATATCTTGCCGAGAGATATTCCGAAGGCGAACGCCCCGACATCCGAGCACCATATTATGATGAAAAAGCAAAGGAGCAGGTTGCCGCTGAAGTTCCCGGCCTTGTCAAAGGCGATGAGGTTTGATAGCGCTATCGGAACCGCGATGTACAAAAGCCCAGTGTAGATGTTCGAGAATTTGCCGTATTCATCCTTGTCCTTGACGTACAGTGAGTTGATCATCACGATGAAGATCGGAACCATCGCGAAGGCCACGAATCTTATCGGAATATGATAGGAAGCCGTGGCGAACAGCAGTCCGAAAAGGAAGATCGCGGCGATGATCGCCAACACCTTAGAGAAGGTGTAGCTGTTCCCCATCGTGATGTGGTAGAATTCCAGCAGCATCACGGACATTATGAATATTATCAGTCCGGCGAACAGGAACTTATTGAACATCAGGCAGGCCAACATCGCAAGGATGAAGACCACGCCTGAAATGGATCTGACGACAACGTTATTCATTTCCAGCCTCGGTTATCTGTGTGTCACTCTCGGTTGCCTGAGCCTTGGCAGGTTCCGCATCCTCAGCTGGTTTCACCTTCGGACCGAAAATCTTCTCGATGTCCTCGGCGAAGATCACCTCTTTCTCAAGGAGAATCTGAGCCATCTTGACGAAGCCTTCCTTATGCTCGGTCAGAATCTTGTAGGTTCTGTCGTGAATCTCTTTGACAAGATCCTTAACCTCCTGGTCCATAAGCTCGGCGGTCTTCTCGCTGTAAGGCTTGGTGAGGTCGTAGCCCTTTGATCCGGTCGAATCATAGAACGACACCTCTCCGACTTTCTCGCTCATTCCGTAGTACTGCACCATGTTGTAGGCCATACGGGTAAGCCTTTCAAGATCGTTGAGCGCTCCGGTTGCCGGCTCGCCGTTGATGATCTCTTCGGCCACACGTCCGCCGATCAAGGCGCACATCTTGTCCATGAGATAGGACTTGGACAGGATCTTTCTCTCGTCAGGCAGGTACCAGGTAAGACCGAGCGCATCCCCTCTCGGGATGAGACTGACCTTGAACACTGGATCTGAATATGGCAGCAGCCATCCCACAGTAGCATGTCCGGCCTCATGGTATGCCGTCGTCCTCTTCTCCGCCGGAGTCATTATCGATCCCTTGCGCTCAAGTCCTCCTACAATCCTGTCAACAGCGTCAAGGAAATCCTGACGGTCAATCTCCTTCTTGTTTCTTCTTGCCGCTGTGAGCGCCGCCTCGTTGCAGACATTGGCGATGTCCGCTCCGGAGAAGCCCGGCGTGTGCTGGGCCATAAATCCGAGGTCGAAGTCCTGAGCGACCTTGAGGTTGCGTGTGTGAACCTTGAATATCTCTTCCCTTTCCTTCAGTTCCGGAAGATCCACGTGAATCTGGCGGTCGAAACGTCCGGCGCGCAGAAGCGCCTTGTCGAGGATGTCAGCCCTGTTTGTGGCCGCAAGGATTATCACACCTGAATTTGTGTCGAATCCGTCCATCTCGGTAAGAAGCTGGTTGAGAGTGTTCTCTCGCTCGTCATTTGAAGAGAATCCGACATTCTTCCCTCTGGCCCTTCCGACAGCGTCGATCTCGTCGATGAACACGATGCAAGGAGCTTTTTCCTTCGCCTGACGGAACAGGTCACGGACCCTGGAAGCACCGACACCGACGAACATCTCTACGAAATCCGAACCGGAAATCGAGAAGAACGGAACGTTGGCTTCCCCTGCCACTGCCTTGGCCAGCAATGTCTTTCCGGTACCCGGAGGGCCTACCAGAAGGGCTCCCTTAGGGATTTTTCCTCCGAGGGCTGTATATTTCTTAGGATTCTTGAGGAAGTCCACGATCTCCATCACCTCTTCCTTGGCTCCGTACAGACCCGCGACATCCTTGAATGTGACGTTGACCTTCTCCTTGTCGGCGAGCTTGCCGGTGGATTTACCGACATTGAACACTCCGCCGGGACCGCCGCTGCCTCCGCCCATATTCCTGCTGAAGCCACGGAACATCCAGATCCACATAACGATGAGCAGGATCGGGAAAATTATCCATTCAAGGACGTTTGACCACATCCTGCTGTCGTTCTCCATCACAATCTTGACCTGACTCTCGTCCGGAGTAAGCTTGGCGTTCAGCTCACCGAACTCCTTCTCGGCGTCGAACTTGTCGGAGACCAGGAATATGAAATGAGGCGAGCTGGCCGGAACCTTGCCGCCAAACTTGTCAGCATATTTGTTGAGCCTGTCCGGGCGCACGGTGATGTTGCCCTTGAAGTCGTTCCTCACGAAATCAATCTCCTTGATGTCGCCCTTGAGGAACATCTCCTGGACCTCGGCCCATTCTATCTTCTGAGGATTGGCCCCGCTGTTGTTGAGCAGCAGCCAACCTATGCCAAGGATAAGAATAAGGTAAAGCCACGAGAAATTGAATCTCACGCGGATAACCTTCCTTCTTGGATCATTGCCTTTCGGCGAATTTGCGTTATTCGGCATCTGTCTCTGTCTTTTTTGTTTTAGGAACGCGCCTCTCCTTGTATTCCTTGTGCGGAGCGTCGGCCCAGAGCTCCTCCAGCCTGTAGAACTGGCGGTATTCCGTAAGGAATATATGAGCGACGATATCCCCATAGTCCAGGATTATCCAGAAATTATTCTCCAGACCCTGGGTACGGAGAGGCTTTCTGCCTTCCTCCCGCATCTTGTCGATGACATTGTCGGCTATGGCGTTGACGTTGGTGGTGGAGTCAGCGTTGCAGATCATAAAATGGTCAGTGATTGCGGTTCCCAGCGGCCTGAGATCTATGTCAATTACGTTTTGTGCTTTCTTGTCGAGCATAGCGTCGGCCATAACCCGCAAATCGTGTGTAATCATATTGAGAATGTTTTATATTTTTGCAATTACAATCAAATATACAAATATACGACAAATTCTGAACCAATGAAAGAGGAAGTTGACATACAATGGCTCGATGAGGTCGATTCGACTAATAATGAAGCCCTAAGAAATATTTCAGGGATTGACAATCTGTCAGTCCTGGCGGCTCTACATCAGACCTCAGGGCGTGGCCAGCGGGGTAATTCATGGTCCGCACGGCCCGGAGAAAACCTCACATTCTCTCTGGTGATGAAGTTTGGGGACGGAGCCTATCCGCCATTGAAGGCCTCAAGGCAGTTCCCGATAAGCCGGAGCGTCACCTTGGGCGTGCTTGATTACCTTGAATATGAAGGGATTGTGGCCACGGTCAAATGGCCGAACGACATCTATGTCAGGAACAGGAAAATATGCGGAATACTCATTGAGAACACCCTTTGCGGAGACTCCCTGACGGCAAGCGTCATCGGAATCGGCCTGAATGTCAACCAAAAGGAGTTTCCGCCACAACTTTTGAACCCCGTCTCGATGGCGATGCTGACCGGCAGGGAATATGATCTCAAAGACCAGCTTCCCAAACTTTGCCGCTTCCTGAAAAGGAGGCTTGGACACTACGACAACGCTGAGGAATATGTCAGCAGACTCTACCGCGTCGGCACTTTCAATGAATATGTAGTCTGCTCGACAGGCGCGTCAATACGTGCGAGAATCGTTGGTGTCACCGACCGTGGCCTGCTCTGTCTCGAAACAGAAAAAGGCGAACGTTTAGAGTTCGCCTTTAAGGAAATAAGCTATGTTATCTAACGAAGCTCAGCAATAGCCTTGGCAGGATCCTCCGCCTTGAATACCGAACTTCCGGCCACAAGCATTGTCGCTCCGGCTTCGGCCAGAATCCTTGCGTTGGCGGATGACACCCCGCCGTCAACCTCGATGTCCTTCACGACTCCCCTTCTGTCCATCTCTGCCTTCAGAGTTTTGATCCTGTCGATGGATTCCGGGATGAATTTCTGTCCCCCAAATCCGGCGAATACCGACATTATCAGGAAGAAGTCCACATCCTCGATGTATGGGAAAAGCCTTTCGACGGGCACATCCGGGTTGATCGCAAGTCCGGCTTTCGCTCCACAGGCTTTGATCATCCCTATGATCTCCTTTGGATCCTTGCCGGCCTGGTCAGCGGCCTCCAGATGGAAGCTTATCAGGTTCGCTCCGCATTTGGCGAATCTTTCGATGTACTTGTCCGGATTGATGATCATCAGGTGGACGTCCATCGGGACGGTCACGACCTTGGCGATAGCCTCCATCACCGGAAACCCGAACGAGATGTTCGGTACGAGACTGCCGTCCATCACATCGATGTGGATCAGGTCGGCGTTCCCGTTGACCATCCTGATGTCCGGCTCCAGATTGAGGAAATTGCCGGATAGTATTGAAGGGGCTATCTTTACCATATTATTCAAAATTCGTGACGACATCGACAAGATGCTCGGTGAACTTGTCAAGGGACGCAAGCTCAAGCTTCTCGCCCGGAGCGTGCACACCCCTGAGGGTCGGACCGAAGGAAATCATATCCAGATCCCCGAACTTCTCCCCGAAAAGTCCACACTCAAGTCCGGCGTGAATGGCCTTGACCTCCGGCTCGCATCCGAACAGTTTCTTGTACGAATCCACACACACGCGCAGAATGTGGGAATCGAGGTTCGGCTTCCACCCTGGATATTCAGAAAGATGGGTCACTTCGGCTCCGGCGAGCAGGAAGTTGGCCTCCACCTTGGCGGCCATCATCTTTCTTGCCGAACCGGTCGAGCTGCGCTGGCTTGTGATGACCTCGATCCTTCCCTGCTTGTTCATCCTTACGGCCGCCAGGTTTGTCGAAGTCTCCACGAGTCCCGGAATGTCCTGGCTCATAGTCTCGACTCCGTGCGGGCAGGCGAAGAGAGATGCGATCAGCCTCCTTGCGACATCGCTCTGGATCGGCTTCTCGGTGCATCTGTACGTCTCGCCGCTGAAGCTCAAATCTGGATCCGTCCTGAAATATTCATTCCTCAGATCCTTGCCGAACGAGGTGAGTCTCGCGATTGTGGCGTCCGCATCCGGAACGGTGATGATTGCCTCGCACTCCCTCGCTATCGCGTTCGGCTTGTTGCCGCCTTTCAGCATAACAAGCTGAAGTCCATAAGCCATTTCTGAATATAGGAAACGCGCCATCTGCTGCACCGTGTTCGCGCGGCCCTTGTTGATGTCATCTCCGCTGTGTCCGCCGAGCGCTCCGCCGATCTCCAGTCTTACCGGCTTATAGCCTTCTTTGAAATCTTCTTGTTTGTAATTGAACACGGCTGTCGTGTCAAGGCCGCCGGCGCAACCGATGAACATCTGCCCCTCATCCTCAGAGTCAAGATTGATGAGAGTCCTGCCGGTGAAGAAGCCCGGTTCCATCCCGAAGGCCCCGTCCATTCCGGTCTCCTCAGAGATGGTGAACACGCACTCGATCTTCCCCATCGGAAGGTCACTGTCCAGAAGCGCGAGCATCGCGGCGACACCGATTCCGTCATCGGCCCCGAGCGTGGTGTCCTTGGCGACCATCCAGCCATCCTCGATGACATATTCAATAGGATCCTTGAGGAAGTCGTGCTGAACGCCGCTTCTTTTCTCGCAGACCATATCCTGATGTCCCTGAAGAACGAGCGTAGGCACATTCTCCTTGCCTTTGCTGGCTTCCTTGACTATGCAGACATTGTTTGTCTTGTCGGTTTTACATTCAAGATGCCTCTCCCCGGCGAAACGCTGAAGAAAGGCAGTCATCGGCTCTTCGTGTCCGGACTCCCTTGGAATCCGTGTGATTTCCTTGAAGATTGAGAGTACTTTTTCTGAATTCATTTGGCACCTTTATTATCTTGCCACAGGCACAAGCATCTTTTCTATGTCGGTTACGTATTGCTTGAACGTCTTGTCTGTTGTCATAAGGTCCGACACAGTCGTGCAGGCGTGCAGCACTGTAGCGTGGTCTTTCCCTCCAAGTTCCATACCAATCGTTGACAGGGAGCAGCCGTTTATGTGGTTGCGGCTCATGAACATGGCTATCTGCCTGGCCTGGACGATCTGCCTCTTCCTTGATTTGGAGAGCAGGGTCTCGCGGGTGATGTTGAAATATTCGCAGACAACTTCCTGAACCTTGTCGATGGAGATTTCATTCTGATCCTCGCTTACGATGTTGCCGGTGACCTGTTCGGCCAATTCCTTCGTGACTTCCTCGTGGCAAAGGGTGGCGTTGGCAATCAGAGAGATAAGCGCTCCTTCCAATTCCCTGAAGTTCGAGCGTATCCTGTTCGCAAGAAGCTCCAGCACCTCATCGCTGACGGATACACCCTCGCGGACGCATCTTGCCTTCAGCATGGCCAGCCTTGTGTCGTGGTCAGGCTTGGCCAATTCGATGGACAAGCCCCACTTGAAGCGCGAAAGCAGCCTCTCCTCGAAGTTCTTCAAGTCTGCCGGAGAGCGGTCGGAGGTGAACACCAGCTGCTTGCCGGACTGATGAAGATGATTGAATATGTTGAAGAACGCGTTCTGCGAGGCCGGGCCGTTCAGTTCCTGGATGTCATCCATTATGAGGACATCGATCCTCATGTAGAAGGCCATGAAGTCAGTCAGCTTGTTCTGTACACTGACCGCATTGACGTACTGGGTCCTGAACTCGTTGCCGGTGACATAGAGGACAACAAGATCCGGGTAGGCTTCGTGGATGGCGATACCGATCGCCTGCGCGAGATGGGTCTTGCCAAGTCCCGGGCCACCGAAGATGAACAACGGGTTGAACGGAGTCTTGCCAGGCTTGTCTGAGATGCTTATTCCCGCATTGTAGCCCATCTTGTTGCACTCCCCTTTTATAAGGTTGTCAAAGCAATAGACCGGGTTCAGCCTCGGGTTGATCTTGAGTTTCTGGATCCCCGGAAAGACGAACGGACTCGGATTGCCCGATGGCTGGAACGTGTTGATCGTCACCGGCTTGTTCTCCGGTACGTTGCCGTGCGACGCGGTGAATACCATCGCGCGTTCCTTCTGTACAGGATGGATCTTGTAGAGCAGCCTTGCGTCCTGCCCGATCACTCTTCGGAGTGTCATCTTTATTATTGGTAGGAAAGCGTCCTCAAGATAACTTCTGAAGAAATCGGTCGGAACCTCGACAGTCAATGTAGAGCCTTCGAGAGAAACGGGAACTATAGTCTTGAACCAGACGTCAAACTGTTTCGGTTCAACGTTCTGCTCAAAAATCCTAAGACACTCATTCCAGACAGAGATATGTCTTTCCAGTTCAGCCATTTCTTTAAATGAATTAATTTGAATTATAAGAGAATTGTTCCCTCTTCGTTTTTGCTTGTGCAAAATTGGGGGAAAATTAATTCATAAAAAATCTTTTTTTGTATTGTTTTTGATTTTTATTTTCCTTATGCGAACCTATTTTAACACTAATTAAATTATGTAATATTAACGTAATCAATATTTTACGACTAAAAATTTTCTTAAATTGGCTATTATCAAGCGAGTTATAAATTAGAATTTGTCTAAAATAAAAATCCCGTCCCTCCAACGCTTTGATTAAGTGAAAGAACGGGATTTCAGAAGGGCTATCTCAGACGTTCCGCGGTATGGTTCTCAACCTTTACAAGAAATGAGTCCTTGAAATCGCGGCTCAGTGAGCGGTTCATCTCTTTGGCTGTGTTCAAGTCTGAAGAGTAGCCTATGATATACTTGAAAAGTCTTCCGGCCGGCATCTTGATAACGTCATATCCTTTGAAGAAAGGATCGTTGCCGGGCATTGATTTGGAAGATACCAGAACCTGAGTTCCATAAACAATTGAAGCAGCCTCTTTAACAGACACTTCCGTTACCCCATCTTCAGCCACGCTTGATTCAGAGCCTGTGCTTTTTGCCTTTACGGAGCCTTTGACAGCGTCCGAGCCGTCATATTCCTTCTTGTAGATTTTGAACGCATCGTAGATGTCTGAAGCGATCCGGGCTCGTCCCTTTTCGGTGATCAGGGCCTCGCGGTCGGCGGAGTTGGACAGGAATCCGCATTCTATGAGCACTGATGGCATCGCCGTACGCCACAGGACGTAGAACGCATCCTGGGATATTCCTCGGCTATGCTGGAATGTTCCTCCCTTCATTTCCTTGTCCACTGCCTGGGCGAACTTGAAGCTTTGCTCCAGGTAGGCGTTCTGCATCAGATTCATAAATATGTAGGACTCCGGATCGTTCGGGTCGAAGCCTTCATAGCGGGTGGTGTAGTCGTCCTCAAGCTTTATGACTGAGTTCTCCCTGCGCACTACGTCCATATTCCCGGCGTACATGTCCTTGTTCTTGCTGTTGTATTGGCCGAGGATATGCACAGAATAGCCGTTTGGGCCGTTCTTCTTCCCTGGCACGGAATTCACGTGGACGGAGATGAACAGGTTCGCGTTGTTCGCGTTCGCTATGTCCGCCCTCCCTTGAAGTGTGACAAACGTGTCGTCGCTTCTGGTCATTATGACCTTCACATCCGGGTAGCCTGCCTTGATCATATCGGCCAGTCGTTTGGATATGTCCAGCACCAAGGTCTTCTCCATTGTCTTTCCGCTCGGGCTTATGCAGCCGGAGTCCTTGCCACCGTGACCGGGGTCTATGACCACGGTTGACAAACGTATCGAAGCCGACGGATTCTTTTGTGCATAAGCGAAAAATCCGGCCGTTGAAAGCGACAGTGCCGTAAGTACGGCAAGAAAATTGCGATGTAAATCCAAAATATGTAGTATATTTGTCTTTTGCAAATTTATAAAATAATTGCAATTCAAGAAGCATACATATAATATTATCCTCGTGGCGGCTCTTGCCGCGCTGACTGGACTGACAATGTTCGGGCAGGATGTGAGGAGGAACAGGAGTCTGAGAAAGGCCTCTGTGGCTCAGTTTACGCCGGACTCCATCAGGCCAGCCTCCGGGACCTTGCCACAGGCGAAGGATTCCTTGCCGCCCGCAGAAGACTCAATCGCCCGCAGAAGAGATTCCCTAAGGGTGGCTGACTCAACATCAAGGGCAGACTCGTTGTTTCTTCTTGACAAAAGCTCGCTTACCAGACCGGCATTCTCAGGGGCGAAAGATTCCATAAGGCAGGATTTTTCCAACGGTCAACGCAAGATGTATTACTGGGGAGACGTCGAGGTCTCCTACGAGAACATCAAACTGAAGGCTGACTACATGGAATATGACATGTCCACCGGCACCGTCTATGCCAGAGGCACCTACGACAGCCTTGCCCAAGAGTGGAAGGGGCAGCCGGAGATGACCCAGGGCAGCCAGACATTCAACATGGAAGAGGTCCGGTACAATTTCAACACCCGCAAGGCCAGGATCACGAACATGATAACGAAGGAGGATGACGGCATCCTTCACGGGAAGAACATCAAGATGATGCCGGACAAGTCCATCAACATAACCAAAGGCAAGTACACGGTCTGCGATCTTGAGCATCCGCACTATTACCTTAAGCTGTCTTCGGCGAAAGTTGTCACCAAACCATCCCAGAAGACGGTGTTCGGTCCGGCGCATCTCGTTGTGGAGGATGTGGATCTCCCGATAGGAATCCCGTTCGGATTCATCCCCAAGCGTCCTGACAGAGCTACCGGACTTCTAATGCCGTCTTTCGGTGAGGAGAACGCGCGAGGTTTCTACCTGAGGGACGCCGGCATGTACTTCGTTCTGGGAGACTATTTTGACATGTCGTTGACAGGTGACTATTACACCCTTGGCTCTTGGGCGGCCAATCTTAACTCAAGGTACATGGTGAAGTACAAGTTCACCGGCAACCTGGCCGTCAACTATTCAGTCGACCAGACAGGCGAGAAAGGGAGCACGGACTTCTTCCAGAGCAAGAACTTCGGAGTAAGGTGGTCCCACTCACAGGATTCCAAGGCTCACCCTGGAACATCATTCTCGGCGTCGGTCAATTTCTCCAGCCCTTCCAACAGCCGATACAACTCGCATTCGGTGTCGGAGGCTCTCCAGAACCAGATCTCGTCTTCCATCTCATACTCAAAGAACTGGAACGGAAAGTTCAACCTGTCGGTCAACGCCCTGCACAGCCAGAACTCAAGGGACAGCTCATACACATTCACACTGCCTAACATCACTTTCTCTGTCTCCACATTCTATCCTTTCAAGATCAAGAACAGGGTCGGGAAAGAGCGTTTCTACGAGAAATTCGCCCTGGGTTACAACACATCCATCCAGAACAAGATCAATTTCAAGGCCTCGGAGTTCGGAGAACCTGGCTTTATTGACAAGTTCCAGAATGGCGTGGCTCATAATTTTTCGATAAAACTGCCGGATTTCACTCTTTTCAAATACCTGAATGTGGCCCCTAATGTGAGTTACGGCATGAACTGGTTTTTCCGCAAGAGCGAGGCGTATTTCGATCCAGAGACAAACAGCGTGAAGACCGAGATGGGCAAACAGTTCGGCACCTTCGGCGCCACACACAATTATTCCGGTTCACTTTCGATGAGCACGCGGATCTACGGAATGTACAATTTCGGCAAGTATCATAAGATACAGGCACTTCGTCATGTCGTCTCTCCGAGCGTCAGCATGAGCTTCAGTCCTGAGAAAGGCAAAGCCTTCAACGGATGGCGCACGTTCAATTATGTGGATACTCTCGGCGTGCAGAAATCCTACGACTACAACATTTACCAGGGACAGATCAACTCGGCTCCAGGCAAGGGCAAATCCGCCACCATGAGCATCTCGCTCGGCAACAACCTTGAAGCCAAGGTGCGTGACATGAAAGACACGACAGGCACAGGATCGAAGAAAGTGAAGATCCTTGATCAGTTCAACTTCTCCACAGGCTATAACTTCCTGGCAGATTCCCTCAAGATGAACAATGTGGGACTGTCCATGTCCACCTCTATTTTCGGCAAACTCGGAATCAACGGCAACATGAACTTCGACCCGTATGCCATCAACGAGAGAGGACAGCGGGTCAACAAATATAACCTTCTGGAGACAGGCGTGCCTCTCAGGCTCACCAACGTCAGCACCTCTGTGTCATATTCATTGTCCGGCAAAGGCACTGTCAAAGGCAACGACGGTTCGAAATCTTCAGGCGGGGACGGCGGCGGCTCCGGCAATCCGGCCGACTACTACAGAAGAATATACTATCATCCTTTGACCGGTGAATATATTCCTGGCGGATGGTTGTATTATACGAATCCTAACGTTCCGTGGAGCCTTAACTTCAACTATAGCTTCTCGATGAGCCGGTCGTACAGCTACGCCAACAACCAGCTCAGCAAGAAGGATAACTACACCCAGACACTCGGTGTTCAAGGAAATATTCAACTGACCCCTAAGATGTCCGTGCAGGCGCAGTCCGGATGGGATTTCACAGCGATGAAGATGACCACGACTCAGTTCTCTTTCAGGTACGATCTGCATTGCTTCAATATTTCCGTCTCTTGGGTGCCTTCTGGAATGTACCAGTCATATTCATTCCTCATCTCTGCGAACGCGGCGGCTTTGGCTGACTTGCTGAGATTCAAGAAAAGTACGAGTTATTGGGATAAATAGTTGGATGTTTATCATAAATATCTTATATTTGCATGCTGACATTTTCAGCGTAAGCCTTGGGGCTATTATATCCACTATAACTTTTCTGAAATCATATCCGGTTCTTACATCGGATCCATTTTAAATTTATGCCTTATAATTTATTTGAACTCACTCAGATGAGCAGAGAGCAGCTTGAAAAAGTCGCTCAGGAGCATCAGATTAAGAACATCAAGAAATTCACTGATGAGAATCTGTCCTATGCTATACTTGACGCGCAGGCTGCCGCCGCGTCTCTTCAACCGATAGAGAAACCAAAAGCCAAACGTGGAAGGCCTCGCAAGAATCCGCTTCCGGAACAATCCGGCGTTCAGGATACCAAGTCGGCTGACACCAGGAAAGATGAGAAAAAGGCTAAATCGCAGCAGAAGCCGGAGGTCATGACTGACAAGGCGGAAAATTCAGAACAAAAGGCGGAACCTATCGCCGCTCAAGAAACGGAGGTTAAGCCGGCTCCTAAAAAAAGAGGACGTAAGCCTAAATCCGCTATGGTTCAGACTCAGGTTGAGACCGCTGCGTCGGTGGAGGAGAATAAGCCGGAATCCGTGGAGGCTGCCGCCACCGAAGTCACTCAACAGCCCGATGTTCAGACTTCAGCCGACAAGCCGGTAAATGGCAAGGAGTTCATTCATGCGCTTTTTGATGATCTGAAGGATGATCCGGCGGCTCATGCTGATGTTACCCGCAGAAAGCAGAAGAACAAGTTCCAGGGGCAGAACAACGGTCAGAACCCGAACCAGCAGCAGAAGCCCCAACAGAATTTCCAGAATCCAAATCAAAGGACGAAAGCTCCGGAAATCGAGTTTGACGGTACTGTGGAGGCGACGGGTGTTCTGGAGATCATGCCGGACGGTTATGGTTTTCTCCGTTCTTCGGACTACAATTATCTCAACTCCCCTGACGACATCTATGTCAGCCAGAGTCAGATAAAGAATAATGCCCTCAAATCCGGTGACACCGTCACCGGTGAGATCCGTCCTCCTAAGGAGGGTGACAAGTACTTTCCTCTCGTGAGGATCAAGTACATCAACGGACGTACTCCTGACTACATCCGTGACAGGGTGCCGTTTGATTTCCTCACCCCGCTGTTCCCGGAGGAAAAGTTCAATCTTCTTGGTCACGGCCATCAGAGCGATCCTTCGTGCCGTATCGTGGATATGTTCACTCCTATCGGAAAAGGCCAGCGTGGCTTGATCGTGTCTCAGCCGAAGACCGGTAAGACAATGCTGCTTAAGTCAATCGCCAACGCGATCGCGGACAATCATCCGGAGGTTTACGAGATCGTGCTTCTTATCGACGAGCGTCCTGAGGAGGTTACCGATATGAGCCGCAGCGTAAAGGCCGAGGTGGTGGCCTCGACTTTCGATGAGCCGGCCGAGAGGCACGTGAAGGTCGCGAATATGGTTCTGGAGAAGGCACGCAGACTTGTGGAGTGTGGTCACGATGTTGTGATCCTGCTTGATTCCATCACCCGTCTGGCCCGTGCGTACAACACAGTGCAGCCGGCTTCCGGTAAGGTTTTGACCGGAGGTGTGGACGCCAATGCCCTGCAGAAGCCTAAGCGTTTTTTCGGTGCGGCGCGTAACATCGAGGGTGGCGGTTCGCTGACAATCCTTGCGACGGCCTTGACTGAGACAGGTTCCAAGATGGATGATGTGATCTTCGAGGAGTTCAAGGGTACCGGCAATATGGAGCTTCAGCTTGACAGGACCCTCGCCAACAGGCGTATATTCCCTGCCGTCAATGTGGTTCTTTCCAGCACGCGTCGTGATGATCTGCTATACAGCCGTGAGGCGGCCAACAGAATCTGGATCCTGCGCAAGCTTCTTGCGGATATGAATCCTACCGAGGCGATGAACTTTATGCTTCAGCTGATGGACGAGTACAAGACCAATGATCTTCTCCTTGAGAATATGAACAAAGTCACCCCTCGTGACGCCAAGTACTACGACACGTTCTAATTGATTCAAGAATATATGAATAAAGGCGATTGAATATTTTCAGTCGCCTTTTTTAGTATAGATTCCATAGCGGAATATTTGGTACTGCAGACTTCCGCGCTGCGCGCTCCATCCCGTCCCGCCTACAGCGGGCCACCCGTTCATATGGCCACGGGCGGCCATAGTCTGCCGCACCAAATATTCCGCTAAAAGGAACTGATTGAACAAATCATCGCTATTATTTGTTTGTGATATTACTTGAGGCAAAAAACTTCTGATAAACAAATTAAAACGGCTTTCAAATTAATCAGATAATACACTTATTCAACAGAATGGCAGTTGCCGCAAGCGACTTTGGCTCCCGAAGAGGGAGGGGACCCACGGAGTGGGGAGGATCGCTGGAGGTAACTGCCATTCTGTTGAATCATATCATAGAATCAATACTGATCCCAGGACTTGATTTGGATGTCGTTTATGCTGGTGGAGCAGAAAGCGCGGATGAAGGCGGTGGCGAGGCGGGCATTCGTGAAGAGGGTGACGTTGAAGTCTATGGCTGCCCTTCTGATCTGGTAGCCGTTGGAAAGTTCCAGAGCCGAGAAGTTTTTCGGGATATTGATCACCATATCAACCTCTTTGTTCTGAATCATTTCCAAAGCTGGTTTGAATCGTCCCTTGAAATTAGGATTGTCACACTCGCTTGGCCAGAGCACCTTCGTCGCCGGAACACTGTTCTCTACAAGATACTTATACGTGCCACCTGTGGCGTAAAGCTCATAACCCTTCTCGACGAGAAGTCGGCAGGCCCTCAGCATATCAGCCTTCTGGAGCGGATCACCGGTCGAGAGCAGAACCCTCTTCTCCGGAATCCTTTGGCCGACTGAAAGCACTGATTTCAGCAAAGCCTCATTAAGGTCATCGCCCAGACAGCCGACCTCACCGGTCGAAGACATATCGACACCAAGCATCGGATCAGCCTCTTCAAGTCTCGCGAACGAGAACTGCGAGGACTTCACGCCTACATAGTCAAGGTCGAAGGCACTCTTCTGCGGAGCCGCAGGATGAAGACCCAGCATAACCTTGGTAGCCAGCTCGATGAAATCGATCTTCAGCACCTTGGACACGAACGGGAAGCTTCTGGAAGCGCGAAGGTTACACTCGATGACCTTGATGGCGTTCTCTCTGGCGAGGAACTGGATGTTGAACGGTCCGGAGATGCTGAGCGCGCCGGCAATCGCACGGGCGATCTTCTTGATCCTGCGGACGGTCTCCACGTAAAGCTTCTGCGGAGGGAACTGGATGGTGGCGTCACCGGAATGAACACCGGCATATTCAATGTGCTCAGAGATGGCGTAGGCAAGGATTTCGCCATTGTCGGCGACAGCGTCGAACTCGATCTCCTTGCTACGGGTGTAGAATTTGCTGATCACGACAGGATGCTCCTGGGAGACTTCCGCCGCCAGGCTGAGGAAGTGACGGAGCTTCTCCTCGTCGTGGCAGACATTCATAGCGGCTCCGGAAAGCACGTACGACGGTCTCACCAGCACAGGGAAGCCAACCTTCCTGATGAAATTGTCCACCTCGTCGATGGTCGTAAGCTCACTCCATTCCGGCTGGTCAACCCCGAGGTTGTCCACAATGCTGGAGAACTTGTGACGGTCCTCGGCCTTATCGATGTCCTCGGCGGCTGTACCGAGAATCGGAACGTTATGCTTATGGAGTTTGAGTGCGAGGTTATTTGGAATCTGACCCCCTACAGAGACAACGACTCCGTGAGGAGTCTCAAGGTCGATGATGTCCATCACCCTCTCGAAGGTGAGCTCGTCGAAATAGAGCCTGTCGCACATGTCGTAGTCGGTGGAGACCGTCTCCGGGTTGTAGTTGATCAGCACTCCCCTGTAGCCCTGCTTCTGGATGGTCTGGAGACAGGTCACGGAACACCAGTCGAATTCCACGGACGAACCGATCCTGTAGGCTCCCGAACCGAGGACAATCACCGACTTGCCGTCACGCTCATATTCAATGTCACTCTTCGTGCCGTTGTAGGTCAGGTAGAGGTAGTTCGTCTGTGCCGGGAATTCGGCGGCGAGGGTGTCTATCTGCTTGACGACAGGGACAATGCCGAGAGACTTTCTATATTCACGAACCTTGTCCATATTGGCGGTGACAACTCCGCTGTCCTTCCAAACCGCTCTCTGGATCTGAAAATCGGAGAAGCCCTCCTGCTTGGCAAGGCGCAGGAGTTCCACCGGCATGTCCTCAAGAGTGTCGTAGGAGTTCATGTCCTCGTAGGTCTTCACGATGTTCTCCAGCTTATTGAGGAACCATTTGTCGATCTTGGTGAGGTCGTGGATCTGATCTACCGTGTAGCCGGCGCGCATAGCCTTGGAGATCACGAAGACGCGTTTGTCGGTCGGCTCCCGGAGAGCCTCCTCCAAGTCAGCGACCTGGAATTCCTTGTTGCCGACGAAGCCGTGCGCCCCCTGACCGATCATTCGGAGTCCTTTCTGGATGGCCTCCTCGAAGCTGCGGCCGATGGCCATAACCTCGCCGACGGATTTCATCGAGGAGCCGATTTTGCGTGAAACGCCGTGGAATTTGCTAAGGTCCCAACGAGGAATCTTGCAGACTATGTAGTCAAGAGCCGGCTCGAAGAATGCCGGAGTTGTCTTTGTGACAGAGTTCTTAAGGTCGAACAGACCGTAACCCAGGCCGAGTTTCGCGGCCACGAATGCGAGTGGATAGCCAGTTGCTTTGGAGGCCAGGGCCGATGAGCGGCTCAGGCGGGCGTTCACCTCGATGACGCGGTAGTCCATAGCGTCAGGGTCGTAGGCGTACTGCACGTTGCACTCGCCAACTATTCCGATGTGGCGGACGATCTTGATGGAAAGTTCGCGCAGGAAATAGTAGTCGTTGTTGGACAGGGTCTGGGACGGAGCCACGACGATGCTCTCTCCGGTGTGGATTCCGAGCGGGTCGAAGTTTTCCATATTGCAGACCGTGATACAGTTGTCATAACGGTCGCGGACAACTTCATATTCAATCTCCTTCCAGCCTTTAAGTGACTTTTCGACAAGTACTTGCGGGGAGAAAGAGAAGGCTTTTTCGCAGAGTTCGTCGAGCTGCTCATCGTTGTCGCAGAAGCCTGAGCCGAGTCCGCCAAGGGCGTAGGCGGCACGCACGATGAGTGGGAATCCGAGCTCGTGGGCGGCTTTGCGAGCCTCCTCTATGTTGGAGGCAGGGTGTGACTTGATGGTCTTCACACCGATCTCGTCCAGTTTTTTTATGAAGAGGTCACGGTCCTCTGTGTCCATAATCGCCTGGACCGGAGTTCCGAGAACCTGGACATTGTACTTGTCAAGTATTCCGTTCTCGTACAGTTCCACGCCGCAGTTCAGTGCTGTCTGGCCACCGAACGAGAGGAGAATGCCCTGAGGTTGCTCCTTGGCGATGACCTTCTCGACAAAGAACGGGGTTACCGGCAGGAAGTAGATTTTGTCGGCCACGCCTTCCGAAGTCTGCACGGTGGCGATGTTCGGGTTGATGAGGACGGTCTCGATGCCTTCCTCACGCAGGGCCTTGAGGGCCTGTGAGCCGGAATAGTCAAACTCTCCCGCCTGACCGATCTTGAGTGCGCCTGATCCGAGGATCAAAACCTTCTTTATATTCGTGTTTTTCATAAATTCTTCTTTATCCGAAAGTTACAATTTGCTGATAAACTCGTCAAACAGGAAGTTCGTGTCGGTCGGGCCGCTGGAGGCTTCCGGGTGGAACTGTACCGAGCAGAAAGGCTTGGTCTTGTGGCGGATGCCTTCGTTGGTGCCGTCGTTCATATTCACAAACCAAGGTTCCCAGTCGGCTCCGAGGGTCTTGTCGTCAACTGCGAATCCGTGGTTCTGCGAGGTGATGAAGCAGCGGTTCGTGCCGACCATACGTACAGGCTGGTTATGACTGCGGTGCCCGTACTTCAATTTATAGGTGTTGGCCCCGCCGGCTCTGGCGAGCAGCTGGTTGCCCATACATATTCCGAAAATTGGCTTGTCGCCTTCCATCGCCTTGCGCAGGTTAGCTACGGTGACATTGCAGAACTGCGGGTTGCCAGGGCCGTTCGAGATGAAGAGGCCGTCGTAGTCAAGTTTGTTGAAATCGTAGTCCCAAGGCACTCTGACTACTTTCACTCCCCTCTCCATAAAGCATCTGAGGATGTTGTGCTTGACTCCGCAGTCAACCATCACGACAGTCTTGGAGCCGCTGCCATATTCAATGACATCCTTGCAGCTGACGATGGCGATCTGGTTGGCGAGGTTAGGGTCATCGATCGGAAAATCCTTCTCCACGCCGTCCGGAACAATCATTCCAAGCATCGAGCCCTTCTCGCGGAGAAGTTGCGTGACGGCACGGGTGTCGATTCCGAATATTCCAGGAATCTTCTGCTCTTTCAGCCACTCGTCGAGGCTCTTGACCGCATCCCAGTGGCTGTAGTCGAAGGAATAGTCGCTTATGACGACTCCCCTCACCCAGATCTGTTCCGATTCGAAATTCTTTGAGATTCCCAGTTCATCCGCTCCTTCCTGTGGTACGCCGTAATTACCTATCAATGGGTAGGTAACACAGAGTATCTGCCCTGAATAGGAAGGGTCCGTAAGACTTTCCGGATAGCCTACCATCGCGGTCGAGAAGACGACTTCCCCGTCAGCCGGGCCGTCGTAGCCGAAGGAGAATCCACGGAACTCCGCCCCGTTCTCCAACTTTAATGTCGCGCCTTTTCTTTCTTTCATTTCCTTGTCAATAATTTTTGACTTATAACTAAATCCAACTTTTTCCTAAAAACAGACTTTTCAACTTATTCCACCCCTCAGTCGCTTCGCGCCAGCTCCCGGTGGGAGCGCCACCATCCACCGCCTCCCTCGCTGGGAGGCCCTGTCGGCACTGCGTGCCTCCTTTTCTTATTCAGGTGGTCGTGAAGAATCACAGGAGGCATTCAAAAAAAACGACCATCTCAAACAGTGATGAAATGGTCGGTGAAAGTCAATGGAAGAACATTCCCACTGTGCATCCTGGGACGCACTGCCGCTCAAAGGTATTAAAGTCACGTCAAGCATAAGGAAGTCCGTTTGTTTTGCAAATGTACGCAAAAAATGGGAATAAGCGGCAAAATATTCAATGAATATAAATTCACCGCTTTGCGGTCTGGCGCTTCCTGAAAAGACTGAAAGAGACAATCGAAAGGAATGTCAGCGCCTCTGTCGCCGGCAGAGCGAGCCAAATTCCGTTCACACCGGCAAAAAGTGGGATGACAAGAAAGCAAGGCACTAGGAATATTACCCCGCGCGAAAGCGAGAAAATGGTCGCCGGAAGCGCGCGTTCCACACTTTGGTAATAGCCTATGGCAGCGACGTTCACAATCGACAATGTGAATCCGATGGCCATCAGAGGCACACCGTGAGCCGCTATTGAATATGCAGGAGCGTCTTTGCTGAGGAACAGTGCAGCCACATAACTGATACCGAACGCCAAGGCCAGAGAGACCACAATTCCAAGCGCAAAGGCAGTTAGCAGAGAGAATTTGCGAGCTTCCAGCACACGTTTACGGTTACCGGCGCCGTGGTTGAAACTGATAATCGGCTGTGCGGACTGCGAGATCGCGTTTCCGGTCATAAAGATGAACGGCATAATGTAGCAGGCGATGGAAAACGCCGCCACACCGTCTTCTCCTAAATGTTTCATAAACACATAGTTTCCCACGAATATAAGTATCGAGATGCTGATCTCGCCAAGGAAAGCAGACAGTCCGAGACGAAACTGGTACCACAGGTTGCGCAACGACAGGCAAAGGCTTTTCCACGACATCTTCAATGGGTAGAGTCTCATTGTCTTGGACAGGAACAGTATGTAAAACAGCACCATAAGGCCTCCGGTCCAGCATCCGATCGAGGTGGCGACGGCGACTCCTTCAAGTCCTTTGTCAAGGATGAACAGGAACACATAGTCCAGCACGACATTCACGATGGATGGAATCGCCGCAGCTGCGGAAGCGTACTTCGGCGAGCCGTCCAGACGGATGATCAACAGTCCGACCGACTGGAGGAACAATGCGCAGAATGCGTAGGAAAGCCATTTCTGATAGTCAAGGACGTACGGCAGAAGTCTGTCCGATGAGCCGAGAAGATAGGCACTCTTGGTGCTGTGGCTCTGGACCAAAATCGTCAGGGCCACAGTGACAAGCACACCGAAAATCAACGTCTGTGTCATATTGATGCGTGCCGCCTTCTCGTTGCCTTGGGATAGATGGACGGAAGAAACGACCGAGCAGCCGATGCCGAACAGCATCCCTAACCCGGTCATAATCATCCAGAAAGGTGCGAATATATTGACGGCGGCGAGCGCGTCGCTCCCCACCCCGTGGCCGACAAACACCCCGTCGATGGTCGTCATCACTGCCATACAGGCCATCCCTATCAATGTAGGAATGAATATTCTTCTGAAGAGTCCCGGAATGCTGTCGGAACCGAAATCGATGGCGTCTCTTTTCATCTTTAAGTTTATTACATTTCCTAATCGGGCCGCAAAAGATAGGCCAAATATATTCAGATAAAGAATTTTTGTGAAGTTCGGGAATAAGTGGGCGTCATAGTTTCCCTTTCCGGCGCATCACTATGTAAACAGTGACGCAGATGATGACGGAGAGAAGCGAGCCGGCCGGAGATGCAAGGCCCATCGGGAAGAGCGTGCCGGGATATTCAATGGAAGTCAGATAGGACAAAGGGATGCGGGCGCACGTGATTGATATGACGTTGTGTATGAACGAGATGATGGAATAGCCGCAGGCGGTGAAGAAGCCGCTGAAGCAGAAATGTATGCCGGCGAATATGCAGTCCCACACGTAACCTTTTAGGTATTGGCCTCCAAGGGTGATGACACTGCTGTCGCTCGTGAATATTCTTACGGCATATTCAGGGATGAATTGGAGAATCACTGAGGCCACGGTGCCGAATCCCACCGCGATCGCTATTGAATATTTCATTGTCTTTCTGGCCCTTTCAGGCTTTTTCGCCCCGATGTTCTGCGCCGCCATCGCCGAGACGGTCGCCAGCATCGCTGAAGGGACGATGAATAGCAGTCCGATGAATTTTTCCACTATTCCGACCGCCGCCGCATCGTTCAATCCCCTGCCGTTCGCGATCACCGTGATGGCGATGAACGCGATTTGGATGAAGCCGTCCTGGAGCGAGATTGGCACGCCGGTTTTGAGGATGCCAGCCATCGTGCGCCGTTCAGGCCTTAGGTCTTGGCGTGTTATGCTCATCAGGGACTTCTTTTTGATCATTATCGCCGCGACGATGACGCTGACAGCCTGTGACAAGGTCGTGCCGAGTGCCGCGCCCGTCGCTCCCATTTTGAAATGACCTATGAATATGTAGTCGAGCGCGATGTTTGCCACGCAAGCCACAATCACGAAATACATCGGACTTTTCGAGTCGCCGAGACCTCTGAATATGGATGCGATGATGTTGTAGGCTATGATGAACGGGATGCCGATGAAGCATATTCTTAGATAGTCTATTGTGCCTTTGACAGCTTCTTGCGGAGTGTCTATTAGGTTGACAATGCCTTTGTTAGCTGCTAATAGTATGGCTGTTGTGATGATTGCGACGATGGTGAACAGCGTGAATGTGTTGCCGATGGTTCTTGCCGCGTTTTCCCTGTCGCCCGCGCCGATCGCCCTTGCTATCCGTACCGTCGTGCCCATCGCAAGGCCGATGATGACGACGGTGAACATATGCATTATCTGCGCACCGTTGGACACCGCCGTCGTGCTGGCGACATCGCAGTATTGCCCTATGACGAACAAATCCGCCAATCCGTAGAGGATCTGCAGGAAATATGACATCATATATGGCAGCGAAAACTTCCGGATGTTGCCGAGAATGCTGCCTTGGGTGAGGTCATTCTGAGCCATAGAGTAGATTTTGCGGTGCAAAGATAGCGAGTTTGGTGTGAGTTTTCACGAGTTTGTCGGTTATTCCTTGAATATGTTGGGGAATGTTGATAAATTTGTCTTTTGTTGTCGCTTCGGTGGAGGGCTTTGGGGTCCATTGTTAAGTAAGTTGGGAGATTGGTCCCTGAGCCCGTCGAAGGGACGTAAAAGAACAGATATGCTCAACATAGAAGACACGATCTGCGCCCCCGCCACCGTCCCCGGAACCGGTGCCATAGCCATCATCAGGATGAGTGGAAGAGATTCCTTCTCCATAGCTGATAAAGTGATAAGATGCAAGGGTGGTAATATTTCAGACACTGAAGGTTACAGGCTTAAATATGGAGTCGCGCTTGAAGCCGATGGAACCGATCTGGACACCGTCTTGGTAAGCGTGTTCCGTGCCCCGCATTCCTACACCGGGGAGGACTCCGTTGAGATATCCAGCCACTCCTCAAAGTACATTGTGGAAAGGCTCCTGCAACGCTTGGTCGATTGTGGTGCCCGCGTCGCCGGTCCTGGAGAATTTACCCAAAGGGCTTTTGTAAATGGCAAGATGGATCTTGCTCAGGCCGAAGCCGTTGCCGATGTGATTTCCGCGCAGAGCGAAGCAGCGCACAAAGTAGCATTCAGTCAGTTGAAAGGCGGCTTCTCCAAAGAGTTGAAAACCCTCAGGGGGGAGCTTCTGAAAATGACTTCCCTGCTTGAATTAGAGTTGGATTTCAGCGAGGAGGATGTTGAGTTCGCCAGCAGATCCGAACTGTCCTCCCTGCTTGATGGAACACTTGCACATATTCATTCGCTGACCGATTCCTTCCGCTACGGCAACGCACTCCGCAATGGAGTCCCGGTCGCCATAGTCGGTGCCGTCAACGCCGGCAAGAGTACCCTCCTGAACGCTCTCCTTTGTGACGACCGTGCCATCGTCTCCGACATCGCCGGCACCACCCGTGACACCATCGAGGAGACAATGACCATCGATGGCACATTGTTCCGTTTTATCGACACCGCCGGTCTCCGCGAAACCTCAGATGAGGTCGAAAAGATCGGCATTTCCCGCTCGTATAAGAAGATGAACGAGGCCTCGATCGTCCTTGCCCTGCTTGATGTCACCGCCTCCGAAGAAGAAAACGAGTATTCGATTTCTGACATAGTCTCAAATCTGGATGTAAAGTCACAAAAGTTGATCGTTCTGCTGAATAAAGTGGATGTTTTGGGTAATAACATTAATGTTAGCCTAATCAACAATTCTGTTTCTAATCCTAATGAAAAAGTAGTTAAGTTATATATTTCCGCCAAGACTGGTTTCGGTCTTGATGAATTGCGCAAACTGTTGTCCGACTCCCAAAAGTCCGCAACTTTGGATTCTGACCAGACAATCGTCACTAACCTAAGGCACTACCAAGCCCTGATGAAAGCGTCCGAATCCCTCGAAAACGTCAAACGTTCCCTCGCCGCCGGCCAGACTCCCGACCTCCTCTCCGAAGACCTCCGCCAAGCCCTCCACCACCTCGGCACCATCCTCGGCGAAGTCACCACGGACGAGGTGCTGGGGAATATTTTCGAGCATTTTTGCATCGGAAAATAATAACATCTAAAAATTATTTTCCGTGTCTACTTCTCGCGCGCGGTACAAGTCCGGCAAAACTCGTTGGAAAAATTACGGCTAACTGCCGAAAAGTCGTTAGAAAAATTACGATGGGTATTTGAGAAGTCGTTGAAAAAAGTGTATTTTTGCTTCCAGATAAAGTGTCATACTATGCTGAAAAGGAAAATTGAAGACGATCTCATTGCGTGGAAAAACAAGCCTGGGCACAAGCCTCTGGTAATAATGGGTATCCGCCAGTGCGGTAAAACATATATCTCACGGCACTTCGCTGAGCAGAACTACAAGAATGTCGTCTACATGAACTTCATCAAGCAGCCGGAGCGAATCAATGCCTTCGTCGGATCAAAGGATGTGGACAGCATTCTGCTCAACTTGTCGGCGCAGATCAAGGGCGTCAAGTTCATCCCCGAAGAGACCTGCCTGATCTTTGATGAAATCCAGGAATGCCCCGAGGCCAGGACTTCGCTCAAGTTCTTCAAAGAGGACGGCCGCTTTGACGTGATTGCCACTGGCTCCCTGCTGGGCGTCCAGGGCTACGGCGATGAGCTCAAGAAACGGCGTCGCAAGATGGTTCAGAAGAAAGATCTGGGAATCAACTCTGTTCCTGTAGGCAGCGAGGACATCATCGAGATGTACCCGCTGGACTTCGAGGAGTTCCTCTGGGCCAACGGTATGAATCCGGATGTCATCGAGGCTCTCCGGAAGTTCTACACGGAGGAAACGCCGGTTCCGGAAGGAATCCACGTGGCCATGAGGCAGTATCTGAACCTCTATGTCGCTATTGGTGGTCTCCCCGCCCCCATCAACGCATTCCTGACCACCAATAATATGAACGCCGTCAGTGAGGAATACAAGGGTATCTTGAAGGAGTACCGCGACGATATGGTCAAGTATGCTCCGGACAAAGACAAGCCCCATATCCGCGAGTGCTTCAATTCCATCCCTAAGCAGCTGGCCAAGGAGAACAAGAAATTCCAATACAGCAAGGTTAAGCCCGGCGGACGAGGTGAAACCTATCTTGGCTCTCTTCAGTGGCTGGAAGACGCCGGCATTATCTGCCGCTGCTACAATACCGATATCACCGGTCTCCCGATGGAAGGCAATGCCAAAGACAATGTGTTCAAGGTTTACACGGCAGATATCGGTTTGCTCATCGAGATGCTGGGTCCTGGGACCAGGGCGGATATCCTGCAGGGCAACCTGGGAGGATTCAAAGGCGCCATCTTCGAGAATCTGATGGCAGACACTCTTCACAAGAAGCAGCAAAGCCTGTACTACTTCCTGAAGGACTCTGGCCTTGAGCTGGACTTCCTCGTCCGGATGAAAGGCGAATGTGTGCCACTTGAAGTGAAGGCCAAAACGGCCCAGGCCAAGAGCGTCCAGACTGTCTTGAAGCATGCGGACAAATACCATGTGAAACACATCATCAAATTCGGCGACTACAATGTCGGCCGGGAAGGTCAGTTGCTAACACTCCCCAACTACATGCAGTTCCTCCTGGACCTGGAGCCAGAAAAAATCGTCCTCGAACCAATCGATGTGGACGCCGTCAACGCCCTAGCAAAGAAGATCCTTGGCTAATTTGAGAACCCTCCTCGTGCTCTGAAACTATGATGGAACAAAATGAAAGATGTAAGTGTTTTCTTTGTAAACATATGCTGGCCAATAATTTCCTCACTTCTGATTTCCTGTGCCATAGCCGTTATTTATTACCAAGATTAGAATTGAGCAAATCCTTCACATCCATGTTCAAATGCTGTGCTATTTCAAAAAGCTGCTCTACTGACGGTTGAGATTATTATTGTCTTCCATAAAACTATAGGTTTGTGTTTGGTGGCAAAAATCAAAATATCGCCACCTTAATCACCCCGTCCAGCTTGTTCTCGAAAACGCGATAAGCCTCTTCGATTTCGCACAATGGGAAACGATGCGTGATAAGTGGAGTGGTGTCAATCTTTCCTTCTTTAATCAAGCTGAGGACTTCTTCGCAATCGCATCCATCCACACCACCGGTTTTAAAGCAGAGGTTCTTGCCATACATTTGGGGCAGGGGAAGAATTTGTGCCTGGTCGTATAGTGCGACTACGGTAACTATGGCGTTGGGGCGAGCACACTCCCACGCCAGTCGGAAGGTATCTGCAGCTCCGGCCACTTCGAGCACTCTATCAGCACCGCTATGGTCGCTATGCTTCAAAACAAACTCCTTACATTCTTCGGGAGTTGTGAGGAGTACTTCGGGGTAATGCTCTTGCACAAATCGTCTTCTCTCTTCAGATTTTTCACATACGATGATGCGTTTGGGATGATTCAACATCACGCAAAGCAAAGTGCAAATGCCTGTGGGACCCGCTCCAATTATCAGTACAGTGTCGCTTTCTGCAATCTCTGAAATACGAGCTGCCCAAAAGCCTGTGGCCAAGACATCGCCCACCAACAAAGCCTGTTCATCGGAAACACTATCGGGAATACGATTCAATCCTTGATTGGCAAGCGGCACACGAACATATTCCGTCTGTCCGCCATCGATACGGCATCCTAATGCCCATCCGCCATTGGGGTTGGTACAGTTGTTCACATAACCGTTCTTACAGAAGAAACACTCTCCGCAAAAGGTCTCCACATTGACGGTTACCCGGTCACCTGGCTTCACATTGGTGACTTCAGAACCTATTTCTTTAACCACACCCACCATTTCGTGCCCAACGGTGATACCAGGAACAGCACGAGGGACACTACCGTGCTTAATATGCAGGTCACTGGAACAGATACTTCCCATCGTCACGCGCACAATGGCATCCGTGGGCTCAATCAATACAGGCTTCGGTTTCTCCACCAAAGCGAACTTTCCTTTTTCGATGTATGTGTATGCTAGCATATATCTTAATAAAACTCTTATTATTCAACGGGGATGTTTTCCGTTGAAAATGAACACCCCGTTAGACATCCCCATTCGATAAACCACCTAAATCAACTTTGTATTCTATCGGCGCCGCCGCACCTTTATCCAAGAACATCACCATATAGACCGGCACATAAGTAATTCGACCATCAACTGATAGATTGTCATTGTTCAACACCAGTGATTCCTGGATATCATACTCATCGCAATCCATAATGTTGGAGAGGGCACGATGGTAAGTATAATCCTTCCCGGACTTAACCTCGATGGGAAGAATCCTGCCTCCCTGCTCTATGACGAAGTCAAGCTCTCCCCTCTTCTTGCTGTTGTAGTAATAGGGCTCCAGACCGTGTGCGACAAATTCCTGCGCCACCACATTCTCATAGATAGAACCGAAGTTGATGTCCTTATCGCCCTTGATAATCCGCATCTGGATGCCGTTGGCATATTGGGCTGCCAGTAGACCAATGTCGCTGAGGAAGAGCTTGAGAAGGTTGCGGGAGCGAGACAGCAGCAGAGGGACCTTGGGCTCCTCTACATTATACACTGGTATGGCAACACCAGCATGCTTCAGCCAGAGAAAGCTGTCCTCATAGCGTTCATACTTAGCATTCTCGTTGAGGCGCTTGAGGATAAAACGCTTGTTCTTGGCATTGAGTTCCGGCGGAATTAGGTTGAATATCTCCTCGATATACAATTTATTATCCGGATCGTACTTGGCTATATCCTTCTTATAAAGTTGAATAATCTCTTGCTGTACCGCCAACACATCCCGCAAGTTATTACTTTCAAGATACTTGCTGACCGCGGCCGGCATACCCCCTACAATCAGGTAGAGCCGGAACAGTTCCATCATCTTGTTATGGATGAATCCATCGACCGGAATCCTTTTCGTCCAGGCATCTTTTAGCGTGGAAATAACATTTTCATTGATTCCCACACAAGTAATGAACTCTTCGAAATCCAAGGGAAACATCTCCTTCACGCCCATATAGCCGACAGGGACTGAACGGATATCTTTCAATTCCACACCGAGCAGAGAGCTACTCAAAATATAGCGATATGAGCCTTCATCCACCAGAAACTTGATGGCGGTCACGATATCCGGACACTCCTGAACCTCGTCAAAGAATATCAGCGTGTCCCCTTTTATCATTGGCATATTCGTGATGGTCGACAAACGCATCAGTATGTCGGCGCTTCCCTTAGCATCCTTGAACAATCCAACGACATCGGGATTCTCGATGAAGTTGATCTCGATGAAACTCTTGAAAGTCTTGCCGAACTCGCGGATGGAATAGGTCTTTCCGACTTGACGTGCACCCGTTATCAGCAATGCATTAGAAGATTTCTGGTAATAATCTTTTAAATAGCTGTCTATCTTTCTATTAAGCATTCCACATCCTTTTTTCCAACGCAATTTATGGACAAATTTCCACTTTTCAAAGGAATTATGAGGATGCCTTCCACTTTTCCAAGAACAAGGAGGCCGACAGTCTCTGAGGTGAATACGATGTAAACACCAACACGTCGCTAAACTTTTTTGACGACATCACATAATATGCATATATTGTATTTGCCCATCTCAGTTCTGGTGACGACCGCCGGAAATGGTGCGCGTTTTTGTGCAACTTCGGCGCCCAAAATAGGCCCAAGAAAATGCTTCATATTGACTCTCAGATGATTAAGCGTTGTGCGTGGATAAATTAAAAGAAGAGGTAATCCCTATCACTAACAAAATGCACATTGTTCCTGTTGAGTAATTTTATTGTAAACAAGATTTGTCTATCTTAGCATACACACTTATCGCTGAATGTTTTCTGGCGTGGGAATCGTGGTTCTTCGGCACCGAAGGTTATCTTCGACCGATTTGTCATTTCGATGTAAGCACCAGACAATTACTTTTGACAATCAGTTTGTCTCGGACATCATATCATACAAATAATCCTTAACAGCAAGGACAAGGCATATGCAGCCGTCAACGCGTCAATGATTGCCACCTACTGGAATATAGGTCGCAGAATTCCCTGACTACGAGATTTGGCACGTGTGCGTACCGAATCTCACCTAGACTCATTTCCGAAGAAGACCTTAAACGCAAAATCGAGAAGCAGAAATATTCCAGATCCAGCAAGGCGAAATCTAATCCCAGTCCTCAGAAAGTTTCCACATCGTGGAGAAAACCACCCGAAACTGAAACTCCACTCATGCCAGCTCCACTGCAAGACTCTTCCCTACGCGCCCGGCGCTCCGGTCAGAGACTTGCGGTCGTTCCGCGCCCGCCCTGCGGAGGGTTACGGAAATCATAGACCTCGTGGACATACTCCCGCTGCCGCCTCACGACTTCGGGATAATAAACGTTGCGTCAACTGGATGCGACATAGATTCTTGCCATAAGATAATCAGACAGTAACTCAATAAAGAATCAAGCGTTCACTTATTTGTTCCGCTAAGCGTTGCGCCTTTTTGTGCTGAATAGATTCCTCTCCATAGCGCATAGCTATGTCGGCAAGGCGTTCTTCAAGTGAAACATCGCGCCCATCTGAACCAGTTGTCATATCTGCGTAATTGAGCAAGTCCAATGCTTGAGAACTATATTCGCTGTCGGGTTCGCCGTGATAATATATTTCTCGCCAATATTTATAGCCGTTATCTCTTAATACGGTACCACCCTTGCGCTCGTGCTCTTCCTGGGCTTCCACAAATTCGTATGCCGCATCGTGGAGTAGGCCTAAATAGAACATGTCTTCGGGAGAATGTGGGAAATGAATATCCCTCTCGGCCATCGCCTTCATTTTACGGGCAACGGCAAGACTATGGTTCAAGCGTTCTAATGAGAGCCCAATCATTTGAAAATACGTTTCTTTGTCTTCACATATTCCACCAAATCCGCTATCCTGCTTTTTTGTGATTCGGCCATCGGTAGAGATTGGGCTTCACTTAACAATACCCACTTGTATCCTCTGGATTCTCCATCAATGGTAACATTCATTTCGGAGACATTGCCGATGTAGACAATCGTAAATTCTCGACGGACTTCTCCGTCCGAATATGCGATTCTTATGTCGGGATCAGTGTAAGTGCCGAGAATGTCTTGAATCGAAACTTTCAAGCCGCACTCTTCCTGAACCTCCCTGACTGCACAGTCAATCATGCTTTCATTTAATTCCAATGTTCCTCCCGGTAGCGTCCATTTACTGTTGTCTTTACGGTGAAGCATCAATACCTTATCCTCTTTCAATATGGCGACGGCAGCGGCAGGCCTGATGGAATTTGCTACAGGCATATTAGCCTTGTGACTATAATCTGTACGGACGGTGCGCATCTTGCTCCCATACCATTCCTGTACAGTCAGATCCACGTCAACCACCGTCTTATCGTTGATGGAAGGGACTTTTATGAAAAGGATCTCAGTCCCTGCTTTACACTTCTGAGCGTATGGAGTGCCTTTCTCGATGGCGTAGAAATCTCCTTTGCGGAACTCAAATTCCTCGTGAGTCTCAGTATTGAAATATTTAGTCCAGCCGGAAATAACATACTGATATTCAGCCGCAGTCGTATGCTTATGGGCGACTTCTTCCGTATATTCCTTATATGAGCTGATACCGATTTCCAGAGCCTCGCTCTTTATATAAGGGAGAGACTGAGGTAGTTTCAAATTACCTACGAGATACTGCCTGCGCACTCCCTCCAGTGAGGATTTGATGGCGCTGTTGTCAATCTTTACAAAACCCATATTACAAGAAAAATAATTGGAAATAATTGATGCCACTTTCGCTAATAAAGGCATCAAGGACACCTACGTTGTATCTATAATTCATTCTATCTGCATGAATTCTAAGCTCTTTTGCTTCATCGGCAAGGCCTTCCTCCCCCATCCTTGCCTTGCATAGAAGCAACAAGGTCTTACCATTTATCTCGCCCCAGACATGATTGATTGCTTTATATCGTCTTATAACATCCTCAAGGACGGGGATTGCTGCATCGCAAAGGTTTTTTTCATATAGTACCATGCATTGAGCAAGTATTGCGTGCGCAATCCAACCAGGTACGTTTTTTTCCTGGCTTTTGTTCTTGACGATATCAAAACACTTTGAAGCAATGGTTAAATCACCTCGTTTCCTATAAGCTTCACCCAGCGAAGCGAGCAGATAAATCTCATATCGCTTGTCAATCTTGGAATCTACCGTAAGGTATCTTTCAATCCTTTTTATCGCTGTATCCGGATGCCCGTTATAAGTATCTAAATCAGCCAACTTCCTTACATTCCGGAGAGTAAAATTGATCCTTTGGGTCTTCTGAGAATAATTTAAGGCTTTGTTTAGCCATCTTCCAGCCTTTTCAAATTCTCCGGAAAGAACGCCAAGATTGCCTCCTAAAAGAAACAGAAGTTCATTATATTGCTCCGGGTACTTATCTACGTTTTTCCTGCCCACGATAGCTTTTGTCTTCGTTATCAATTCATCCACTGGGGTAAAGAACATTGAGTGATGAATTTGCCGAATCCTCATGCGACACAATCCCTCGTCCTTAATGATTTCATCCTGAGAGAACGAGGAAAGGTAATTTTCGCATGTTTTGACGGCAGCTTCATAATCCCCTCCAAGATGGAGCATATCGATGTAAATGTTTACAACTTCGTTACTAAGCTGCTGCGTCCCGTATCTCTTGATTAGGTTTTCCGTTATACTGAAGACATCGGCTTGTTCACCCAGCATTTGAAGGTCCTTCAAGACTGTATTATACGCGTTGGAAAAGAACCATTCCTTAAATTCTTCTATGTCCTTAATGGCCGCTGCATGATAAACCATTTGTGAAAAGGACTGTTTGTCCTTGTCCCTGGAATAGAGTTCTTCATAGTATTTGTGCATCAGCGCGTTAACTTGATTGTAGGATTTCTCCGCGGTGTTTTTTATCAATCCTTCCCTCATTAGAGCGTGTATGTAATAACGCTCATCAATGGGCTCCTGAATAAAAGAATAGGCAGTGATTTGCTCGAACCGCTCCGGGTCACAGGCAATCTTAAAATGCGAAAGGAGATATTCGAAAATCTCTTGCGTGAAAAAGCGAGGTATCGCTAAATACTTAAGTGTCCGAACCTCGTCATCGCTCAGATTATATATAAACCTTTGGATGATCTGTTTTTGATCCCCTTCAAAATCGTCTTTTCTCGGTTGAGCACCCTTGTTTTTAATGTCGATATAAGTTTTTGCAGACAGATACAGATAGAATGGAAGGCCTTGACTGGCCCTGATGATGGCAGCACGAATCTCAGGCTCTTGAACCCCGACTTCTTCTAAGTAGGTACCGGCCCATTTTTTTGTGAAGTCAGTCAATTCCACCTGTGCTATGTATTCATCCCACTCATCCTCCCAATTGAGCTCGTCCCTGCCGCAAATGACAAACGAGCAATTGGGCGTTGAGTCGTTCGGGAAATGAGCAATCATATCTTGCACCCAGTCCTCGTTACGCCGGCGATGGATTTCCTCGGTCTGTTGGACGTTCAAAGCTTCGAACGTATCAATGGTAAAGAGAACATGTACGTCAGGATTCTTAGCCAAGTAACGACTTAAATCGTATTGAAAATATGAGGGCAAACGTTGCTCGATTTCCGTTAGCGAGAGATCCTTCAAACTCTTTAAATCTTCCTGAATCATCTCGTCCAGAGCATTTTTCTTGGCAAAATCGACGACTCTTGTAATTAAATCGACAGCGACTCTGACTCTGCCATTATCCCACACTCCAATTATATCGAGGAACCCGGAGAATCTGTTTCCTATAGTATTTTTGTTCCTACCATACTCCTCTCCAGAATGTTTTTTGCTGAAGTATATGGCATATGCAAGATTGTATGCGACAAAAGGTATCTCATGATTTGAACAATCGTCCACAAACTCTGCAAGGGTTTCACCCACGGACCGCTTGTTTACATCGTTAAAATCAACGGAGAAACATACTGTTTTATGGTAACGCTCCTTGAAATAAGAGATGTTCTCTGCGAGCAACCTGCTTTTTCCAATGCCTCCGATACCATAGTACATTAAAATATTGTAGCCCTTCTGATTCCTCTCAATGAAGTCGGCAAACTTTTTTTTTGCGGCTTCCCTGTCAACGAAAAGTTTCTCGTTGAATACGATGGAATCTGGACTATGGAATGTATGCTTGGGCTTAATCATTAGGCTCTGACATAAATCATACAAATTTACGAAAACTTTGCTAAATATAATAATGGTCAGGACATAAACGGCCATTTCAATAAGTTCTCGTATCTTGCACCATTGCCGTCCGGTAAATGTTCCGGACGATTATTATAAAGTTTAACAATTAAACATATTTAGTTCGGTTGAATCTTCAAGTTCATTGACAATATTGCAGTTAGGTTTTGCATAGAGGACCCTGAGATTGGTTGTATCTGTAGGTGAGATACTTACAATCTGCAACATCTCGAAGACTTTCACGGTTGGATAGCTGACCGAACATCAATACGCAAAGTTGGTTATAGCAGGTGAACTGCTTGACATACTTGTTACCACCATATTTCCTTGTGAGATAGTTGAAATCGTTGCGCTCAAGGAAGTCTAGAAACTGAGAGAACACGTATTTTTCTTTAATCATATGCCATTCTACGTTAGTCTGGCAAAGATAAATTCAAATCGGTTGACTCGGATAACCTCTATAACTACCTAACTTTCAATATTTTCAAAGAGCTTTTCCGCTTTTTTACCGGACACTGATGACTTCTAACATTAACATTACATACTTATAATTTACTGATTTGCAATCTCGTCCAACAATTTCAATACCTTGTGAACTTCACTATAAGCCATAAGGTCATCCTTGTTGTCGTGGCATAGACTGCACAGTTGTTCAGCATTTGACATAGCACGGGACAAGTCTCCATTGTCACGAAGATAGCAGTAGATGTTGGCTTTTGCCAGATATCGTTGAGTCTTTTCATAGCCTGGCATATATTTACGCAACTCGGCAATAGCCTGATCTTGGTTGGCGTAATGTCGAATCGCAAGACTAGGCAGGAAATGTAGCAGGAACCAAAATTCGGTGCAAGGATTCGTTTCTACCCACATCACGCAAGAATCACTCTTTGATTTCAGATGTTTGTAGGTTTCCATTTCAGCAGGGTGCGCCAAGAGCCTGTCCATATCTACCAAACACACGACATAGTCATATTGCCGACGGACATAGTCATTGACCAACTTAGACATATGGGGGATATCTGAATGCTGTGGAAAGTCTGGCGCTACCTTGAACGGGTAGCGATGGGCTATCCTTAGGGAGTCGAAGTAGAACCACTCGGTGATTCCCTCGCCTATTATTGCTATGCTCTTCTTTCCCATAGGCTACAGAAATATGCTTCCAACAAATGGCAGCTTGCCAAGTTTTCCCTGCTTGTACGCATTGTACGGAGAAAGTGTCTTGTGAAGCCCATACTGCGTAAGGCGTTTCACCTCTGTCTCTCCTTTCTCATTCTTGTCTGTAAACCACACGACATCACGGCGGATGAAATCTTCATCAAGAAGGTTTACATCGTGGGTCGTCAGCAGCATCTGGGAACCATTATCGCTGTTCACAAGGAATGCTTTCAAGAAATATGACAGCAATTCATAATGGATACTGGTCTCTACTTCATCAACCGTGATGAATCTTTCTCTGGAGAGGAGCTTATACAGAATTACGCCCATTCCAAGAAAACGCATTGTTCCCCGACTTTCCATAACTTCCGGTAAATCATATCGTTTATCTCCATCAGCTGTATGGAGGAAAGACAGCGCTTCATTGGTGAGAGTGCCTTTTTTCAGCATTTCTTCACGAGCGTTCTCCGGCATTGGCGTATTCTTGATTACAAGTCCCATATTCGGAGTTATCGGGACTTCCTCTTCTTTCAGATCGAAGTCCACGATATTGAAATCAGATGTCTGAAGTACCTTCAGGAGAAATGCTTTCAACTTGTCGTCCTTGTCTCGACGAATCTGGTCTTTTACATAAGACGACAGTATCTGGTTTGGTGAAAGCAGATCCGCGATGCCCCGTGCATAGAACTCATATACCTTATTCAGTCTTGATTCTTCTACATTGCTTTTGCCGAATGCGGCCATCACTGTGCTGTTGTTGATGGTGTTGCCTTCAATGACATCCTGGCTCTTTTTCGTTATGCCGGATTTGCTTCCGAACACTATGACGCTATGGTCTGTATCTTTGTTATATGTCCTGTCATATAATGTCGTAGGACGTTGGCTGCCGTAAAAAAACAGACTTTCCTTGTATATTCGTTTGTCGTCAAACTCTATTTCGTGAATGTAGCGTTCTCTATCAAGCCAGAAGACAAGACGCATCTGGCAGGTCTCATTTCGGCTGGTATCATCCAATAGAAATGGCACATAGCCTTCGATTTTGCTCATTCTATCCTGCGGAACACTGAGCATCAAGTCGTGAAAGAAATCAAGGGCCATAAGAACATTGCTCTTGCCGCTGGCGTTGGAGCCGTATATGATGCCCATCTTCAATAAATTCACACCAGGCGTCACTTCGTGAAGATAATTTTCAGCCTGAGTGCCGTCCGGTGTAGGGACGAAACTGATTTTCTGCTTGTTTTTGATGGAGTGGAAGTTTTTTACTCCGAATTCTTGTATCATAATGTTTCTTATTTTCGTTTTAGGCAAAAGTATGGATACTTTTCGATATTTGCAAATATAAATGCTATTTTCGTGATTATTTCACTACGGCAAAATGTATAAACAATATCAATGCAACTGGAACACCCATATTATGACAATGAAAAGTTTAACTTGCCGGTAACTTGATTCTTGGATGGCATAAGTGTCATAGACATCGCTATACGGAACATTGTTACCTTGATTTAACTTGCTGGCAACTTGCTTAGCTCGCAATACTGATACGGCTTCTAATTCTCGCAAAGTCTCCTGTAACAAGTTTCTATTTTCCACGCAGAAGTTATCCGAACTATCCCGAAGAAAAAGTTATCAACAGCCTTTAGGTAGTGTCAAATGATGCTGAACAAGTGCATTTTTGTCTGAACCGCAGTTGAACCACATCCTCGCTATAAGATTGTTTGTCAGGGTATTAGTTATTTTGCGTGGAAAAACAACTCACATATAAGATCGTCCGCGAGACAGTTGTCCTCAACTCTTATCATATTATCATTCTCGGATACGTACCCCAAGAGGTTTATGCCTCCATACCACACAATGGATTTATCTATAATCGAGGCACATAATGACAAATTAGGCTCTGTTTTGATTGTCAAGCCTCTTAACCTTAAAATTGCAGCAGATTCCGACTCTGAAGCAGTCATAATAACGATGTCAATCCCATTATGCATCAAATCACAGAGCTTGGCAAGTAATGCGTTTCTTTCCACCCTGTATAGCTTTGGTGAGGAGATTATTATAGAGCGCTTCGCTTTGTTCAAATCAGAAATGAATGTTTGACGAAATGAAAATCCATTGAAAATGCCCCCTTTCGCAAGATTATCTTCTGTATCGATAACATCACCGAATAGACTTGGTTGACCGTTTGTTATTGTCTTATACCCGATTGACGCATAGCCATTCAGACGTTTCCTATACATATTATCGCAAACAGGTTCGTGAATATCAATGTAATCATAGATGCGAACATCCTTCTTGCCATCATATTCACGATGCAGACGACCTGCATATTGCGCGACAAGTCCCTTCCACGAAATCGGGAGCGCAAGGAAGAGTGTATCAAGCCGCGGGTAATCAAAGCCTTCTCCAACATATTTTCCCGTGGCGACAATTACCAATGGTTCCTTTGGAGGAATACTCTTGAGCTGTAGCAAAGCTTCTTTCTTTTCACGGGTGGAGCCAGCTCCCATAAGGGTTATCGTATGCTCAATGTGAGCAGACAGCTTATCAGCTAACAATACTACGTGTGATTTTCGATTAGTCAAAACGATAGGAGTACGACCATTGTTTATGGAATTGATTACATCATCTACAATCAGATTGTTACGAGTAGCATCCTCCGAAAGACTCTCATATAATGCCGTTATGGATTGCTTGTCATCTGTAAGTGAACGGTAGGACGTAAATCGTGGTATGAGATAACGGTCAAAAGATTGTTTCGCCATCTGGCTTTTGGCATCAGCAGAATAACGGATTGGCCCACATTGCATAAATATGATTGGTTGGTGTCCATCCTTGCGAACAGGAGTTGAGGTCAATCCATACACGTATTGAGCCTTGACACTCTTGAGCACCTGTTCAAAAGTGACAGACGAAACGTGATGGCACTCATCCACTATCACCATACCGTAATCCTGAACGAAAGGCTTTACTCCATTTTCGTCAATACAAGACTGTATAAGGGCAACATCGATTAAATTATGCAAAGTATTCCCTGAAGAGTCGACGCGGCCAATGGGAGAAAACGCCTTTTTCCGTCCACGTTTCTTCGGATTCTCCGGCTCTTTATAATCAATGTCGAGATATTCAATCAATCGTTGGTGCCATTGAGACAGCAAGGTCTTCGAATGAACGAGAATCAAGGTATTAACTTTCTTTCGGTCAATCATCGCCGCAGCCGTGACAGTCTTACCGAATGCTGTTGTCGCATAAAGCACTCCATTATTATGGGACAGCATTGCCTCAATCGCCTCCAACTGTTCTTCTCGTTCCTCACCCTTGAAAGTGACTTCTATATGTCTTCCGTGGTTCGTTTCATCGACAACATCAAATGCGACCTCATTATCCTTAAGAAATGCCACAATGGAATCCTCACATCCACGAGGCATCGCCAAATAATCTTCTGTAATGTCAAAGCACGAAATAACTCGTGGAATTGAATATGTTGAAAGGCGCATCGCTTGCTTGCTGTAGAATTCCGGGTTCTTGAAAGCCGCAATCCGCTTCAAGTGATTGAGGACCTTGGCTGAAACAGACTTTAACGGAATATAAACTTTATCAGCCTTAATCATTGTCACTTTCCCATAAAAATCCTCTTTGCCAATATTTTGCGGAGTCGGAGTGACCCAAGGTTTACTTTCGTTTGATGTTGACAGTGACCCCAATTCTTCTTGAATATGCCGCTTCAACAGAAAGTCCACCTCCTCTTCTTGCATCTTCCTGACACAATGCAAGAATGACCATTGATCCTTGTATGCCAGAAAATTCTCATCAACAAACACACTGTTCAATCTTCGCCGTGCCTTTCCTTGCAGAGGCAATGCCACAAGATTGCCCAATCCGCCATCTGGCAGACGGTCCTGATTCGGGAAGAAACGGTCGTATGACTGAAAAGACATCCTCCCATCCCTGTTCATCGCCTCAGTCAATATCGCATTGCCCAAACGTCTTGCCTTATAAGCCGGGACAGGAGACTCGAAGAATATCCACACGTGCGCACCATTTCCGGAACGGGATCGTTCTATGGCATAAGGGATATTCCAATCCTTGCAAACGCCGGTAAAAGCCAAGACATCTTCTTTATATCCGTGCGTGCAATTCTTGTCATCGAAATCCGTACAGAGAAACGCACAGTTATTGTCAGGCATAATGGCGTAAAGTCCAATTACATCGCAGCAATTCTCATCTTTACCCTCCAAATGTCTATATACATCATTGTAAGTGAGTGAAGCGAAACTTCTGTTTGGGCAGTTGGCGCATTTGTACTTCTTCTTGTCGCATATATTCAGTCTCCATTCATTTTTACAGACCGGTTGATAGCCACTCTTCCCTGTCATCTTGCTGAACCACCTGCGCGCAAAGACATCTTCACGGCCTTTGAAATAGGATTGAAAGAGCTTCACTTTTTCGTCAAGAGACAAACTTATGGTTGGAAGAATAGTTTGGGAAAATGCTTTGTCATCTACTATTTCCACAACGCTCGCCCCATAGGAGATACCATGTGAGTGAAGCCATGTTTTTAACGCTTCATTCTCTTTTTGAAGCAGTTTACATTGCTGAAGCAATCGGCGGTATTTCTCTTGAAGATCGTCTACTTCTCTGTACATATTGTCAATAATCTGTCTGTGTTAATTTCACAAAAGTATTGTTTAATGACGATTTATGATACAACAAATGATTATATTTACAAAAATCCTTCATTATGAGATCCTACACTCTGTTTCAGGAATATATCTGGCTTGTGAACATCATTCATAGGGCGCACGGAATCACGTTCGGGGAAATCAACCGGAAGTGGCTGGAAACCGAGATGAGCGAGGGAATAAGCCTGGCGCGCAGCACATTCAACAGGCATAAGGACGCCATTCAGGATATGTTCGGAATCTATATCGAGTGCGACAAGAAAAACGGGTTCAAGTACTACATCGGCAACGAGGAAGTGCTTGACGAGGATTCCATACAGAACTGGATGCTGTCCACTCTGTCCGTAAACAACATCCTCAGTGAAAGCAAAAGCGTGCACGACAGAATCCTGCTGGAGTCGATTCCTTCCGACGGCGAGAATCTTCATAGATTCATAGACGCTATGAAACGCGGCCTGCGAATCATCGTCCGTTACCGCCGCTATACATCTGAGTACGAGACATCTATGAAGGTTGAACCATACTGCGTCAAACTATTCAACAGGCGTTGGTACGGCCTTGTAAAGTCGTTAAAGAACGGAGATTATTTCCTTCTGGCATTCGATCGCATAAAAAGCCTGGAAGTCACGGAAGAAAAATTCACTATGGATGAAAACTTTGACGCCGCCCGATGGTTCCGTGACTGCTACGGCATAGTGAAAGACACTGCCATCCCTGTGCAACGCGTTGTAATCCGGGCCTTCGGAAATGAAGCGTTCTATATGCGCGACCTGCCTATGCATCCCTCGCAAAAAGAAATCTCCCACACTGATGAATATACAGACTTTGAACTGACGCTCAGCCCTACCGGAGACTTTCATACACCTCTGATTGCCAGAGGCGGAGCGATCAAAATCCTTGAACCTCAATGGCTTGCCGACACCATCCGCGACTATCATCAAATGGCGGTGGAGCGCTACAAATGAATATTTTGACTCTGTACCACGATTTGAGACAGCCTTATTTCATATTTGTACCGTAAACCAAATAAAACTACGTAATATGAAAAAGGAAAACAGACAGGAGATGAAGAGGCATCTCGCCAATTTCCACATCGCAGGATTCACCTACTGGGATGGCAGTGAGGCTTTCGAGCACCTCAAAATCGGCACAAAACTCGATCTCGTCAGGGAAGAGGACAACCGCTTCGATCCCTATGCCGTCGCGATCTACTACAAAGATCTCAAGCTCGGTTTCATCCCGCGCGGCTCCAATCAGGAAATCAGCAAATACCTCGATATGGGTTGGGGTAACCTTTACGAGGTCCGCGTCACAAGAGTCTCCCCTGACGCGCATCCCGAGTCGCAAGTGGAAGTTGTCGTGCATATCAAGCGGAATATTCAGGAATAATCACATTATATCTGAATGAATCCGCAACCGCCAGAAGCCGCGTTTTATCATTTTAATGCTCCCGCCGCACGCATTATTGTCCTCGACGGGTGCAATATCGTATGTTTTTGCGCCACCTCTGTTGCCGTTCAAACTTCGGCGAGTTAATTTATCATTTATAGTCAACCCATATAGATAAGCATAGGATATTTATCGGATTATCATTAAATTCGCTACCGAATAAAACTAAAATATCCAAAACAATTATGGAATCCGGAAAAGGTTATGTTTACATATTGACAAATCCTTCATTTCGTGAGGATTGGGTCAAGATCGGCAAGAGTTCACGTCCTGTGGATGTTCGCTCGAAGGAATTGGACAACACTGCGGTTCCACTGCCGTTTGAGGTTTACGCCACGCTTTACACCAGCAAATACAGCAAGGTTGAAAAGCAGATTCACAAGCAGATAGACAGGCTGACGGATTTGAGGATCCGCCAGAACAGGGAGTTTTTCAACATCGCTCCCGCTGTGGCACTTGACATTATGCGTGATATGGCCGATCTTCTGGACGATGCGGAACTGGCCATCTATGTTGACGGAAAACCGGTAATATCTCAGAATAAGGAACAGGACAACGCCATCAAGAACGAAGAGGCGGAGAAAAAGAAGCGGATAGCCAGGCCAAATTTTAAATTCCATATGGTTGGAATAAACATAGGAGACACGGTCATATTCGATGAACTGAATATTCCATTAAAGGTCGCGACGGATGACAAGGTTGAATATGACGGGCGGCTTTATAGCTTGTCAGCCTTTACGGGAACGTTTCTTCCTGTTGAAAAGCAGAACACTTCCGGAGCTTACCAAGGTCCGAAATATTTCAGTTTCAAAGGGAAGGTTCTTGCGGATCTACGTAATGAGATCGAAAAGGAGCAGTGTGGAGGCGATAATTAGGCGGCAAGAATAATCGTTTAAATATGAAACGGATAGCGGTTGTTATATTCATAATGATCCTTGCTTGCGTGGTGGCTGACGCGCAGTCTTACATCAGGCGCGGGAAGGATGTTTACTCGGCGCCCTTGTACAATTGGGACGGAAGTTGCCTGCGGGCGGGGAACAGTAAATATTCAGAGGTTTTGATTAATTTCGATGGTGAATATATCCGCGGGGGCGGCAGCCGCTACGGTGAGATTCTATACAATTGGAACGGGGTGGAGCTGCGTGGCGGTCGTGGCAAATATGCCAAGGTGCTTTTCAGCTGGGACGGGAAAAACATACGCCAAGGCGACAGCAGATATTCCGCCGCGCTGTATAATTCTGACGGTCAATATATTCGCAAGGGTGAGGATAAATATTCACAGCCTCTGATGAATATTTCAGGACCCGTTCCCGCGGCGGTGCTGATTTACATATTGCTGCTGTAGCACGCCGCAAAGTTGGCTACGCCTGTCTGTATTTTCATAATAGAGGCATTAATATAAAATATTGTATAATAATGAGATTGGTGATTCAAAGGGTGTCGCGCGCAAGCGTTGCCATTGAGGGCAGAACCGTGTCCGGGATCGGGAACGGGCTCCTGGTGCTTATCGGAGTCGAGACCGGAGATACGGAAGAGGATATGCGCTGGCTTGTGGGCAAGACTGTGGGACTGAGGATATTCAATGATGAGAATGGCGTGATGAACAGGAGTGTCGTGGATGTTGGAGGGGAGGTTCTTGCAGTGTCGCAATTCACTCTGACGGCATCCACCAAGAAAGGGAACCGCCCTTCCTACATTCGTGCCGCAGGCCACGATTTGGCAGTCCCGTTGTACGAGAAGTACTGCGAGGAAGTCTCGGCGGCGATCGGCAAGCCGGTCGGCAAAGGAGTATTCGGCGCGGATATGCAGGTCTCCCTTGTCAACGATGGCCCGGTGACGATAATCATCGACTCAAGGATTCGGGAATAGATTCACAGCCGCTCAATGAATATTATAACGTCCGTTACTACCCGCTGCTGTCGTAATGACAAACCTTACAGCAGTCGGGCGATCTTGGGGATCAAGGTGATGTCAGCAGGCAGCCATTCGACTGAACCGAGCTGTTCGGCGGTCAGCCAACGGGCGGCCTCGTGCTCGACCAGATGAAGGTCACCGGAAAGGATGGTGCAGGCGTAGCACTTCATCGAAAGGTGGAAGTCCGGGTAGTCATATTCAATGGTGTCAATCAGTTCGCCGACTCGGATCTCGGTTTCCAGCTCCTCGCGGATCTCCCTTCTAAGTGCATCCTCAGGACTCTCCCCCGCCTCGACCTTGCCGCCCGGAAACTCCCAACCATCCTTGAATGCACCGTAGCCACGCTGCGTGGCGAAGATTTTCCCATCTTTGAATATCACGGCTGCAACTACGTTTATTGTTTTCATTTTCAATGTCATTTAAAGTTAAACATTCGCTGACGTGATGTAGTCGTACAGATTCTTCTCTACCGGTGTGTCAATAGCAGTTCTTTCACATCTTGACCGAATGTACATCTAAGTCAATTGGGTACGCGCCGCGTACCTTTTCTTCATATTCTCTTTTACCGTTCTTCATAATAATACGAATAATCTATTCCTTTCATGAACATCTCCCTGTCATTCACCTTATCCGTCAGTGCATCATCTTTCAGAAGCCCCTTGATTTCCGTGCTATCCGCCACGCTCTTTTCCATTGCCGCAAGATAAGCATATTTGTCAATTTGGCTCCAATCAATGCACTGTCCAAGTCGCTTCTTCAGAATCAGGTCTAGCCAAATCCTCGTTGTTCGCACATTGCCTTCACAGAATGGATGCGCCACATTCATCTCCACATACTTGTCAGCAATCTCATCAAAAGTCTCTTCCGACATCTGTTCAATGTTATGCAACGTCTGTGAAAGAAACGCTACTGGAGCGAAGGTGAATCCGCCTTTGGAAATATTCACTGAACGTATCTGTCCTGCAAAGTCGTACAATCCTCCAAACAGATAAGCGTGAATCTGCTGAAGTCCTTTTACCGTTCCCACCTCAATGCTATCGAGCAATGAACTCTCGAATAAAGTATAAGCCTTTGCTTTGCTCTTTCCGTCAATGGTATCTTCACCGTAAGAAAACCACTCAATGAATCGCGATGCCTTGTTGTTCGGCATATTCTTCGCCAATTCCACAACTCCAGAAGCATCAAGAACATCTGTCAATCTCATCTTCCCGTCTGGCGCTCGCAGTTTGAACTGGTTAGTGTCACTAACCAGTTCAACCCCATCCTTCTTCAACTTGCTCTTCATATACTTCCAATAGTTCCTGTTCTTGGCATAGTCATCCTGCGCATTCAGCACCCCGACAATGTCAAGCACGCTGTACCACCACTTGGAATTCTCCTCATCCCAAATAGCCCGGACCTCTCGGTCGTCGAAGAAACGGATTGATATTTTGTTCATAAGCAAATTACAATCTTACAGTGCACACCGATAGTGCCTGATTTCGAATTGTAAAGTTAGTGAAAAATTGTTACATGCGACACTTTGCGTAACTTCTCCAGGAGTCCGTCATTCTCCAGATATCCATTCTCAAGTGCTAGTATCAGAGTACCATCGGGCTTATTATAAATCTTTCCGTGGAGAAGATAGAAATTTTGTTTGACGAATTCCTCTATTGCCTGAGAGAATGGCTTGATTGAATAAAAAGTGTATTTTGATTTCAGTCAAGGATTTCGTAAAGGCTCATTTTGAGGAATATATCGGCAAGATGTACCATACGGAGGGAGCGCCTTTCATCTGGTTCGCGTTCGACAAAGGGACAACCTCGCTTGATGCACTTCGCAAGGCTTTCTGCGAAGAGGCGTCAGTGGAGGCCGTTGCTTTGGGATAGAAGCTTGTTTGGAATGGTACAGGAGAAAGTGCTCTGGTGTACGAAAGGCAAATAGACTTGCCTTTGGTACAGGAAACTGGCTTCTGAGGTACGGAATCCTATTGCTCCTTAGGCGTCTTCTGGGCGAGTTCAAAGATTGCCGGGGAAAGGTGGCAGTAGCCGCCGGGATTCTTGTCGAGGTAGTTTTGGTGGTACTCCTCGGCTTTGTAGAAACAGCGGAGGGGCTGTAGCTCGACGGCGGATTTCCTGCCGGCTTTGTTCTCAAAGGAGCCGAGTACAGTTCCGATCACTTCCCTATCCTCACCGTTATCGTAATAGACGCCGGTGCGGTACCTTGTGCCTTCGTCCTCACCTTGTTTGTTCAGGCTGAACGGGTCGATCATATTCAGGAATAGATTGACAAGACGCTCCAAAGACACTTTCTCGGGATCGTAGCGGACGTGGACGCATTCGGCGTGACCGGTCTCGTCGGTATAGACTTGTTTGTAGGTCGGGTCGATTTCCCAACCGTTCGCGAAGCCGACTTCCGTGAAGACCACTCCGTCCACGAGTTTGAAAAACTTCTGCGCTCCCCAGAAGCAGCCGGCGGCGAACCAGATGTCTCTTTCCTTGCCGTAGAGCAAGGAGGTAACCTCCTCAAGATACTTTCTGTCAACTTCATCGAACGTGTTCAGATCCTTGCTGTCGATGTCAAGGACGGCGGCTATCCGGCCACGTTTCCAGCAAGGTACAACAATCTCGCTGCGGCTCTCGCTTGAGCAGGCTATGTGACCGGGGAACAGCTCGACATCGGGGACAATGACAGTGCGCTCCTCGTTCCATGATGTGCCGCACACTCCCCTGCCCTTTGCGATGCGCATGCATGCCACAGGTCCTTGGAACGGCCCGAGCACAAGTTCCTCGGATGACGCCACACGGTAAAAACCTGTCCACCAGAAGCCGAACTCACTATTAAGCATCGCAACTATATTCGACATCCTCGCCACCTCGTCAGTCTCCCCGGCAAGAAGAGCCTGAATCCGAGGCAATAGCGCAAGATATTTTTCCTCTTTTGTCATATTCATTATTTTTTCAGGTAAAGATAATGTTTTTAGTTCAATAATAGTACAATGCTCCCAAGGGCACTCCGCAAGGTATAAAAATACCGGCACAGAATCATAATTCCACGCCTGCGTATTGTGTGCTGATATGCCGCCTATGTTCCCTAAAAGCATAGGCGGCATATTAACAAGCCTCTCACAATATTCTGTACAGGACATATATGCCGCCATATTTACAAAGCAGGGGAAATATTGGAGATCCAATGCCGTACGTCTGATTATATCCTGAATAAATTGATCTTTAACCGATTGCGAAGATATGCACGGCAATCTGAATATACAGATATCAGAAAAATATATTGGATTTCTGATCAGAAAACTTATCTTTGTCAAGATCAAAACAGATAGTCCCAAATATGCTGTTGGCAAACTTCATCATAGTCGGAATTGTGATTCTTATGCTCATCACATTCTCCATCTTTATCCTCATCGGCAAAGGGGACGATCTTATCGCCGGCTACAACACAGCGAGCAAAGAGGAAAGGGCGAAATATGACATCGGAAGGCTGAGAAAAGTCAGCGGCTACGGTTTGCTGCTCACATGCTTACCGACCGGCCTGCTTCCTTTGGCCGAGATGTCCGACATAATATTTTGGTCATCAATGATTTCTATGATAATTATAGCTATCGTTGTCACGATACTGGCGAACACCTATGCAAGGCGATAAAAACAAACAATAATTGATATGAGGAATATGAAAACACGAAGGAATATTCTCACCGCTGTACTTATGCTGTCTGTTGTGGCGTGCCGGAATGATGAAAGCTGGACCAATGCCGAGAAGAGTCTCATAAAGGGTGATGGCGAAGCTATGCGCGTGCTGACGATTTATGACAAGGCGGACTCGCTGGTGCTGCGGACGGAGTGCTCCGGAATCAGCACGAAGGAACTGACGAGTGATGAATATAAGATCCTGGCTGAGAAGATGGTGGCCACAGTGACCTCTCCGGAACAGGATGGAGTCGGCATCGCCGGGCCGCAGGTGGGAATATCACGCCGTGTCGTGGCGGTGCAGAGGTTCGATAAGGACGGTGAGCCGTTCGAGGTCTATCCGAACATCCAAATCACTTGTCACAGAGGTGAAAAGGCTCTTGGACCTGAAGGATGTCTCAGCATTCCTGGGAAGCGCGGCAATGTTGAGCGCTATCAGGACATCGACATCAACTACACCTCGCTCAAAACCTTGCGCGACACGACCGAAAGCATCAAAGGCTTCACCGCCGTGATCTTCCAGCACGAATGCGACCACCTCAACGGAATCCTCTACACCGACTATCTGGATGGCAACCAATAGCGTTTATATTCGCCATTCGTTTGATATAGAGGCATTCACAATTCGATAATAGTTCGATAATAGTTCGATAATAGTTACTAAAAGTTGCTATATTCAAAAAATATAGTCATCTTTGCAAGGAAAGTCTGAATGCCGTGGATCGTTTGGAGTTCCACAACGCGATATTGGTATAGTCGTACTGATGTCGCTTTTTTGTTTTTTCAAAAATATCCACCAAAGTATAGATAGAGAACTTGGATGGGGTTCTCATCCTGAATATGTTCTCTGACTAACGTTTTACTGAACTTATATAACTTGGGAATATGATATGGTCATACGGCAAATGCTGTATGGCCTTTTTTTGTAATCAAAATTGTTACAATTATGGACACACAAACAACAAAGGAGCTATTGAATGCTCCGCAAAGAGGAGAAATCATCCTCTATCAGACTGCCGATGGCAGGACAAAGATCGATGTCAAACTTGAAAATGAGACGGTTTGGTTGACGCAGGATCAACTTGTGATTCTTTTTGAAAGAGATAGGTCTGTGATTTCCAGACATATCAGTAATATTTTCAAAGAAGGTGAACTTGATCCCAATGTGGTATGTGCAAAAATTGCAACTACCACTCCGCACGGAGCTATACCTGGCAAATGGCAAACACACGAAGTTGTTTTCTACAACCTTGATGTCATCATATCCGTAGGCTATCGTGTAAAATCGCAACGTGGCACTCAATTCAGGATCTGGGCGAACTCCGTCCTAAAAGACTACCTTATCAAAGGCTACGCCGTCCGCAATGACCTTGCACAGCAGAAATACGATGATCTGAAGGCTCTTGTGGATGTGATGGGCCGCACTATGGGGTATCTTGACTCCACGGACGAAGAGCAGATCAAGAGCATATTCGATGTAGTGAAGGACTACACTTATGCTTTGGACACGCTTGATAGCTACGACTATCAGACGTTGGGAGTAAAATCAACCACAAAGGAGTGCTTTCACGCCTCTTACGAGAATGCGATGGCTGTCATCAACGACCTGAAAGTCAAGTTCGGAGGAAGCGAGCTTTTCGGACACGAAAAGGACGAATCCTTCCACAGTTCAATCGGTCAGATATACCAGACTTGGGATGGAGTTGACCTATACCCGTCAGTGGAGGAGAAAGCGGCTATGCTGTTGTATCTTGTTGTCAAGAATCATTCATTCTCCGATGGCAACAAACGCATTGCCGCCACATTGTTCCTCTGGTTTATGGAGAACAACAGGATCCTTTATGCTCCGGATGGACACAAACGTATCGCAGACAATGCCTTGGTAGCATTGACTTTGATGATCGCTGAAAGCAAGACAAATGAAATGGATACGATGGTAAAGGTTGTTGTAAACTTGATCAATGGCGACAACAAGTAAAATGAATATTCAGAGGGGAATATTACCAGATGCGGACCCTGTCCTCTGGTTTGACGTAGAGGGAGTCGGTCGGCTGGATGCCGAAGGCGTCGTAGGCGACATTCAAACCACCGTGATCGGCGATGTCTTTGATCAGTCCAGCGAGAGCCTTAACATTCTCGTCGCTGACTTTTGTCACGGTTCCCCACATAGGGTACTCAAGCGGCTGGGGGTTCAAGTCGGCCTAATGACCGGTCGCGTATTTGGCGAAGTCGTCTCCAGGACGCGCAGTGGTGTCCATGTAGGCGTAATTGATTCCGGCGGTCTTGACCGGTTGGTTGCAGCAGGCTGACGCGATGGCCAGACAGCCGCAAAGTAGCAAAAATGACTTTTTCATATTCATTGATGCAATTTGAATTTTCCAGACGCAAAGATACGGCGGAAAAGTTATTCCTCATCTATGAATATGTGGACAATGGTAGTTGATAATACTTTGAATATTAATTAAATCAGTATGGGCAAGGTGGACATCCGAAATCAGACAACCTACTTCCTGCGTCTGAAATAAAGGATATAGAACACAACCAGAGACACAACAAACGTAGCAAGTCCGATGGCGCGGTTCCAAGAGTCAGGCAGCCCGAGCCCGATCTTTGCCACGCAGATGTAGGTCGTGCAGACAGCCGTCATAAACGCCGCCGGAATCATCGTGATCAGATAAGTCAGCCCCTTCTTGAACTTCACCAGATAAGCAGTCGCGGTCCACAACATAAACACGGCAAGAGTCTGGTTCGCCCATCCGAAATACCTCCAGATGACATTGAACCCGTTCTCATCGGCGATGTTGTACCAAAGCAACACCCCAGCGATCAAAAACAGCGGAATGCTGATCATAAGCCGGTTGGCGACCGGTTTCTGATTCAGATGCAGGAAATCCGCCACGATCAGGCGTGCGCTTCTGAACGCTGTGTCCCCGCTCGTGATAGGAGCGGCGACCACACCAAGGATGGCCAGAATGCCACCTAAAACGCCAAGCCAACCTTTGGAAACCTTGACAACCACATCCGGAGCCGCGGCGGAAACAGCCGCACCGACCTCAGCGGCACCACCATCAAAGAAGAACCACGATGAAACGGTCGCCCAGATCAACGCCACAATGCCCTCAGTGATCATCGCGCCGTAAAACACCGGCCTGCCAAGTCGCTCGTCAGTCAGGCACCTGGCCATCATCGGACTCTGCGTGGCGTGGAAACCGCTCACCGCGCCACAAGCGATGGTGATGAAAAGGCACGGGAATATCGGCTGGCCGCTCAGAAGCCCCTTCGACTCACCTAGATTGCCAAGCCCGTCCCAAAGCTCCGGAAGCGAAGGCCATTTGACAAACAGGCAGACCATCAGAGCCAAAGCCATAAAAATCAGCGCGAAAGCGAAAACCGGATATATCCGTCCGATGATCTTGTCGATCGGCATCAGCGTGGCAAGAAGATAATAAAGGAATATCACCCCGACCCATATCATAATCGATATGCGGCCTCCATCCCCCGCGATGTCTCCGAGAATCAACGCAGGGCTGAACACGAACACCGTTCCCACAAGCATCAGCACAATGATGGAGAACGCCAGAATGAAAGTCTTTGTGCCTTTCCCGAGATATTCCCCGACCAGGTCAGGCAGTCCCGCTCCCCCGTTCCTTATGGAGAGCATTCCGGTCATATAGTCGTGCACCGCACCGGCGAAAATGCAGCCCAGAACAATCCACAGGTAGGCTGACGGTCCGAACTTGGCTCCCATAATGGCACCGAAGATAGGTCCCGTTCCCGCGATATTCAGAAACTGGATCATATAGACCTTCCACGCCGGCATTGGAATATAATCCACCCCGTCCGCCTTGGTGATGGCTGGTGTCTTACGGGTCGGATCCGCCCCGAACCTCCGCTCCACAAACTTACCATAAAGAATATACCCGACCACAAGGGCCGCGAGACTGATCAAAAAAGAAAACATAATCCCAGTTATTAGTGACTTTCAATAGTTGCCACAAATTTACACAATAAAACGAATATGCCGTATCAATACATTCATGAAATTTTCTTTCCGTCAATATGTCAGCCTTCCGGAAGTAGCCTGATTTTTGAATTATTCGCACCGTGACTTTTAATGAATATTATATTATGAAATTCGTGGAATATCCTGAAGATAAGAAGACTGACTCTCCAAAGGAGACGGAAGGGCAGACCCGTGGAGGATGGTTTCCAAACGGGAACATATTCTGGACTATGGTGCTGATGTTCGCCTTTTTGGCATTGATCAACACATTCCTGTTTCCGGGAAGCAGGGGCAGCAGCGTGGTCGAGACTGACTATGGGACGTTCATCTCCGACGTGGATAAAGGTTTGGTCTATGACGTTGTGATTGATGGAGATAAGGTGTTATATTCAAAGAGTGCTCCGCTCACATATCAGGAAAAACTCAAAGGGCAGAGAGACACGACCTATGTCACCGGCGCGGTCACGGATCCGGATTTCGTGAGCCGCCTGTCAACGGCCCCGAGTCCCAACAAGGACGGCAAGATCCGTTTTGTGAAGAAACTCAACCGCGAACGCTCCCCTCTTCTGGATTTCATCCTTTGGTGGGTGCTTCCGGGTATGCTGATGTACTGGCTTCTGAGCTCGGCTATGAGGCGTGTCGGCAGCAATATGGCCAAAGGTGGCGGAATGGGTAATTTTATGCAGTTCGGACAAAGTGGCGCTAAAGTCTATGCCGAGAATGACATAAAGACACGTTTCTCGGATGTCGCCGGGCAGGACGAGGCCAAGGACGGGCTTATGGAAGTCGTGGATTTCTTGCACAATCCCGCAAAATATAACGAGGTCGGTGCCCACTTGCCTAAAGGGGTCCTTCTGGTCGGGCCTCCGGGAACCGGCAAGACATTGATCGCAAGGGCCGTGGCCGGAGAGGCCGGTGTCCCGTTCTTCTCGATGTCCGGATCAGAGTTCGTCCAGATGTTCGTGGGAATGGGCGCCGCGAAGGTTCGTGACCTGTTCAGCCAGGCACAGGCAAAGGCTCCGTGCATCGTCTTTATCGATGAGATCGACGCTATCGGAAAGAGCCGTGAGAACAACATCGGAGGCGGCAACGATGAGCGTGAGCAGACTCTCAACCAATTGCTTACGGAGATGGACGGCTTTGACGGGGACAAGGGTGTGATCATCCTTGCCGCGACCAACAGGCCAGACAGTCTGGACAAGGCTCTTCTCCGTCCGGGACGCTTCGACAGGCGTGTCCAGATGGAACTTCCTGACCTGCAAGGCAGAAAGGCAATCCTTCAGGTTCATCTGAAGAATATCAAGCACGAAGACATAGATCTGGATCTCATCGGACGCGCGACTGCCGGCTCTTCGGGAGCGGAACTGGCGAACATCGTCAACGAGGCCGCTTTGAGAGCTGTGCGTCTCGGCAAGAAAGCCGCCACGACCGAAGATCTTGAGGAAAGTGTCGAGGTCGTTATGGCCGGCGAGCAGAGAAAGAACGCCGTTATCTCAGCCGAGGAGAAAAAGATCATCGCCTACCACGAGATCGGACACGCTATGGTGGCCGCCGCGCAGAGCAATTCCGCCCCGGTTCAGAAAATCACGATCATTCCGAGAACTTCCGGAGCGCTCGGCTACACGATGCAGGTGGACGAGGGCGAGAAGTTCCTCTACAGCAAGGAATATCTTCTTAACCGTCTCGCCACCCTGACCGGTGGACGTGTCGCGGAGGAGATCATCTGCCACACCTGCACGACCGGAGCGTCGAACGACATCGAAAAGGCCACACAGATGGCCAGGGCTATGATCACGACCTACGGAATGAGCGACAAGTACGGAATGATGGCCCTTGAGACCAAAGGCAACTCCTACCTTGGCGGATCATCTCAGTTGGCCTGCTCGGACGAGACTGCCGCTGACATCGACACCGAAGTCCGCGAGATGATCGCCGCCGCCAAGAAAAAAGCCACCGACATCATCACCGCCAACATCGACAAGATGCACAAAAGCGCGCGGTACCTCCTCGAAAAAGAGACCATCACCGGTGAAGAGTTTATGAATATCTTCAACGGAGCGTAGTCCCTGGCATTTAATGCGCGGATTCGACTGCAAACACGACAGATTATCAGTCCAAAAGCAGGAATCCTGACCAGTAGTAAGGATCCGGATAACGCTGCCGTACGGTTTGGCGGGCTTTACGGAATGCATCATGGATGTCGCAGCCGTTGCGTACTACAGCCTTGTAGAACTCAGCCATAAAAAGCGAGGAAGCTACGTCGCTGGCCTCACCGACGTTGACAAGAAGGTAGCGGACACCAGCTTTCCTGAACGCCCTCTGGAGGCCATAGATTCCTTCCGGAGTCGCATGACCGAGGCCTGTCTCGCAGGCGGACAAGTTCGGGATAACGAGAATCCTTAAGGAAACCACTGATGTTTCCGTAGGCATAGCATTGCTCCGCAAGTTTCGTGTCAATCGCCAAAAGCTGACGAAGCAAATCCTTTGATGCTTCCGAATCTGTCCCTTGTCGCGACTCAGCCGCGGAAAGTTTCCGTTCTTGTGTCAGCGGTTCATCCACGTCCAATCCTTCGGATCGTCGCTAATATTGACGGACGAGACGAGGTTAATCTATCAGCGCGTGTGAAAAATATTTATGATGGTTCGAGAAAGGGGTAACGTCAATCCTCCTCGATGATGTTCTCTGGCTCCCAGATGCGGTCCATAATGTCCAGAGCGACGGTGATTCCGGACTCTGCCGCCGAGGAGAGGAGATCGTAATAGAGGGTTTTGTCATCGATAAACTCTTCGGGGTCGTTGTTCGTCGCGGCGGAGCCTATCCATTCCCAGGCATATTCATTCCCTGGGACGAGGGCACCACATTCGATCCCTTCCAGAAGGATATTCCTGTATAGTCCCATACGGGTGATCAGGCCGGTGTTCCAATCATTGCTTGCAGCCAGCAGAGCCTTCATAGGGTACAGTTCGATGTCGCCGTCCGCAATGGCCGCGTTGATTTGTTCGAGTACTTTCCGCTCGGATTCTGTTGTGGAACTGAAATCGCCATCGCCATGCTTCTTCGCGATGCTTTCCAATAGGTCAAATGTGGAATCAGGCAGCATATCAAGTGGTAAACATTTTTGTTATACGAATAAACATATTTGTTTTATTGACTGCAAGCATTGACTTTACCGCACTCTAGAAAAGAATAAGAGGAAATAGAGACATTAATGGGCCTGTAGTCTTTCGCGGTGGCCGTGAACGGGTTCCGCACAAAGGTTTGAGGGTTCATCGCGATGAGCGGAAACCAGCTTCCCTGAATCTGTATCATCAAAGAATGGCCTGGAAGGAAGTAATGATCTATATCGCACATCGTGAAGTCCACGCTGACGACTTTTCCTGCCTTAACAGCCTTTGCCTTGCTGAATCCGTCACGGTAACGGAGCGGCATCACATCACCTCTGACAAGCATCTGATAACCATCGGGGCGGACATCAATCAACTTGACGACAATGTCCGCATCCATATTCTTTGAATATGCCCCGTCCGGCAGGTCGAGCCTCAATTCCATGTGCGCCTTTACCGGACCTGCAAGATGCAACGTGTCTGAAAGTACATTTCCTGAATATGTAAGGACATCCTCCCGTGCTGACGCGAAACTCTGATCGGCCGTCATGTAGGCGCGGTCACGTCCATTGGATTTTACATCCATATACGGGACAGGGTTCGTTGGATCTGACGTGAATGTCCTGAAATCCAGCACGTCAGGCAATCCTGACATATTCAAGGAATCAGCACCTGAAAAGAATATTCTGATAGGCTCCGCATCTGACGGAGGCCATGAGGAATATGTCTTCCAAAGTGTCGAAGATGGTACACCTTCCATTTTTGATTTCAGAGTCTCACCGGAAGGTAGAATATTCACCCTCGCAGGCATATTCCCTTTCCCTTCAAGGTAATATGTAAAGAAAGGATACTCAATATCATCCAAGTAATATTCCCCGGACGCCTCTCCGAACCACGCTCCGGAAAGGTGATTCGCCTTGCGGTTCTTCCATCCCCCGTGGTACCACGGCCCCACGGCCAGATAAAGGTTGCATTCCGGAGACAATCCGCGGATCTCGTTGTAGGTCTCGAACGCGCCGTAGCAGTCCTCGGCATCGTAGAAACCACCGGTGACAAGAACCGCAGGCTTGATGTCCTTCAGATGCCGGCCGGGATTCCGGTCTTTCCAGAATCTGTCGTAATCCGGATGTGAGACCATGCTGTTCCAGAACGCCAAGGTGTCGCCGAAGTACGCCGAAAGGTCGGCCATCGGCCTGCCAAGGAAATATTCATAGAGATCGGTGTCGATATTCACCAATTTAGACAGGCCTTTAGTCGAAGGTGCTTTCCGCGTTCTGTACATCGACGAGCCGAATCTATAGCAGTCCGCAAGGCAAAGAGCCCCGTTGTGATGCGCGTCATCTCCCATAAACCAATCGGTGACAGGTGCTTGCGGTGAGACAGCCTTGATCGCGGGATGGCGGGAAAGGGCAGCCATCGTGGCGTAAAAGCCAGGATACGAGGTTCCTTTCACACCGATGTTTCCGTTGTTGTCAGTGTTGGCAAGGAGCCATTCTACCGTGTCGTAAGTGTCTGTGGCTTCGTCAATAATGCACCCTTTCGCCGTACCTCCAGCCATGCCGCTGAGATGCGGACGGATGTTCTCGAAATCTCCTTCACTCAGGAAGGTGCCACGGACATTCTGCAAGACAATAACATAGCCATCCGCGGCGTAGTTGAGCAAGTCATCCCAGATGCCGGATGAATATGTCTGTTTGCCTGGCAGAGGTTCCTCCCCCGCCTCAAATCCGTAAGGTTTGAGCGAATAGGGAGTGCGGACAAGCATCACTGGTTTGGCATCGACCGCCGAGACAGGTTCATAGACAGCGGTGTAGAGTCTGACCCCATCCCGCATCGGGATCATCACCTCTCTTTTTGTGTAATTGTCTTTAAGCCATTTCACCGTGACGTTCTTTCCGTTCTGGGCTATGAGGCTGACAGAAAACGTCACAAACAGAAGCAAGGAGAGAAATCTTCTCATCTTTCAATTGTTATTTAACCCGTATCCTCTTCCCAATGCGAAGTGTGGTTTTCACTGACATCCCGTTGAGCCTGCATAACGCAGAGACCGAGGTCTTGTACCTTAACGCGATTGACGAAAGAGTGTCGCCGGACTTAATTGTGTGGTATTTCGCCTCCGGAGCAGGTGTGTCATTCTCCACCAATGCCTGCCGAGGAGGATCCGTCCTGGACGGAATGCGATGCGACACATGCTTGATCGCTGACCAAGTGCCGGACGGAGAGAGGACAATGCTGGCTGTGTCCTTAGGGACGTTCAGAGATCCATCGTCCCCGATGACCATCCAACGCCCGTCCGCCATAAGCAGGACACGCATGTCACCTTCCTGCAGCCGCAAGGTGTCCCTGACATCAATGACCGTGTTTTCAGGCAAGGCTTCCACCACCTTCTCATCTTTATGGCTTACAAAATCAGGAAGGATTCTTCTCGCTCCAAGGAACCTGGATGAGTAATATTTCTCAGTGATGTGCGAGATCTGAATCCCACCTTTCACCGCCGCATGGATGAAAGTGAAATCCCTGCCCGAACTGTCAAGCTCTATGAATATCCCGATGTGGCCGACCCTTCTGGCGTTGCGTCGCGCCGCGAACACTACCAGATCTCCTTTTTGAAAGTTGGACCACGAGCCGCTCACTTCCCTTCCTTGCTTTGATTGGCCTACGGAAGAACGCTCCAGGTCATAGCCGAACTTCTTGTACAAATACTTTGTGAATCCAGTACAATCGAAGGCCCTCGGTCCGCTGCCGCCATAGCGGTATGGTGTGCCAATCATCTTCATTCCTTCCTCCACGAGGATGTCCGCCAGTTTTTCAGTTGACACCGTGATCGAATCCTCGACCTCGGACATGACGTTATGGGCATTGGCCGCGACCGAGATCATCACGGCGATCGCCACTAGCACTGTTCTTATTGCGTTTCTCATTTATATTCAATTCTGTATATGTCCACAGCATTGCCACCGTCACTGCTGTTGCCCTGGGAGGTCGAGAAAAGATAGTGCCCGTCCCGCGTTATCGCCAACCCGACAGGATACGAATCCGCGCGGACGGATCCGATCATGGACATGGTCTTTGTCTCCACGACAGCGATTCTGCTGGAAAAATTGCATGCCGCGAAGATGAACCGTCCGTCTGGCGAAGCTACTATCGTTCTCGCGCCCGGAAACACCTTGCAGCTTTCCCAACCGTTGATTCTGGCGGTTTCCTTTTTCCCATCAAGTTCAGCTATGGCCGAATAGACACTTGTCATTTCTGCCCTTTGGACATAGCCTGCGGTGTTGATGCTTGCATAAAGGTAGCCATCCTTGCAAATTAAATGCCTGACGTTCGGCTTCAAGCCTACAATCCTCCCCAGATACGAAGAGGCCTCAAGATCTATCACGGCGATTCCACCGGCACCGCCCATACAACCGACCAGAAGATACCTGTTGTCAGGTGTGAACAGGGTTCCCCTCAGGCAGTGCCCGCTGCCATTGTCCCTGTTGACCGGCTCTGTCCTGCTATAATCAAGGGATAATTTACTACCGATCACATAGTTGGAGATGTAATGCCAATCCTCAGGCCTGTCACTTGAGATGTCCATGACACCGACCGTGTTGTCTCCCCAATGAGTGACCGCCAATCTCGTTCCGTCATCAGACACGGCGATCATCTTAGGGAGCGGCCCAGTCTCGAACATCCGGATAATCGTGTCCCTTTCCGTGTCCAAGACGGCGACAGCGGAAGGTTCTTGCGCATTGATGTCGTAACTTCTTCGGTAATAGGATATCCACAAATATTTACCTTTGTGGGAGAAAGCCGATTCGACTGGTTTCCCCGAGAATGTCCGAGGATTCCTGCGCTTGTCCTTGAATGTGTAATAGCCGCTTTCATCAGCCCACAACTCCTTGTCCGAACCATCAAACCGATGATGGACAGTTTTGATTTTCTTTCCGGTAGGAACCTCAAAGACAACAGTCCTCATGCCCTCCAGAGAATTGACGTAGAACTTAGAGCCATCAGGATGGATGGTCACCGATTTCGGAGAGCGGATGTCTGTGTCACGCGTCTTATGGTCAGAACAATAATTCTGTCTTTTCTGGACCAAAGTCACTTTAATATCCTTTGTTTCAAGGCATTCAGACAAACATGCCGGATGCGTGACACCGTCCCCGCAAATGGCGGGAACAACATGCATCAATATAACACCGGCGAGCGTTAATGCATAATGAGTGTGCTTTTCAATCATCAGCAGGTAGAATCGGTTCTAATTATGTGTCATTAAAATTATTCGCAATATATGAAAAATAAGTAAAACCTCAGCATAAATATTCAAAATATTGCCGTAGTTTTGCAAAATCCAAGCATTGAGAAAAATTCACTATTATGTTTTTGATACAGTTGATGATAGTGCTTCTGGCACTTTATGTCGGCTCACGGTACGGAAGCCTGGCATTGGGAGCGATTTCCGGAACAGGCCTCGCCGCAAGCGCATGCTCCTATAAAAGAGGCTTGGACCTTGGCAAGGACCCTGCGTTCCAGGCAAGGCTGAAAGACCCGGAGATGTATGAATATATGTACGGTAGCACAGCGACATCCCTCGGAAAGGAAATCTCCGCGTCAGCGAAACGCGCGGTCTATATATTCCTTGCCTCAATCGCCGTCATCGTGCTGTTCGCGTCATGCCAAAGGTTGCTCCCTTCCTACGAGGACGGCAGCCGGTTGAAAATGAATATAGTCATTCAGATTGTGATGCTTACAGCCGCCGCGCTGATGGTCATAGTCAGCAAGGCTTCACCGAAAAAGGCTGTAGCCGTCTCGGTTCTGATCAATTCACAAGGTGCGGTGGTCGTGGCGATGCTGCCGCTGGCATATTCATTGGGCATCCCGGGACCTGTGCTTTTGGGTGTACTGCCAAGCGTCTATGGCTATTTCTTCATACCGAACTATCCTTCGGACATCGCTACGGTCAACTTCGACCGCAGCGGAACGACCGTGATCGGGAAATATCTTCTGAACCACAGCTTTATGATGCCGGGACTGGTCAGTGTAGCAGTGTCCACAATCGTGGCCAGCATTATTTCCAGTTTGATCTTTTAAATGAATCTGCCGGTGGCGCTGTCCTTTGCCTTGCGGATTTGATCCGGGCTACCGGTCGCGACAATACGGCCACCTTCGGCACCACCTCCTGGACCCATGTCGATGATGTAGTCGGCGTTGCGGATGACATCCAGATCGTGCTCGATGACTATGACGGTGGCTCCGTGATCGATAAGGCTCTGGAACACTTTCAGTAGCGTCAGGACATCGGACGGGTGAAGGCCTATGGTCGGTTCGTCGAACACAAAGACAGAGTCGCTCTGTCCCCTGCCCATCTCGCTGGCCAGTTTAAGTCGCTGGGCCTCACCTCCGGACAGGCTCGGGGTCTCTTCTCCCAATGTCAGATAGCCAAGGCCGAGATCACGCAGGACTCTGAGACGCTGACTGATGAGTTTCAAATCAGCGCAAGCGTCAAGGGCGGAATTGATGTCCATATCCATCAGCTCCGGAAGCGAATGGAACTCTCCTGCCGCATTCTCCCTCCGGATGCTTCCCGCCGCTTTTGAATATCTTGACCCACGGCAGTCGGGGCACGGAATGTCCACATCCGGAAGGAACTGCACGTCAAGGCTTATCACACCCGTGCCGTCACAGGTCGGGCAACGGAGCTTGCCGGTATTGTAGGAGAAATCCCCGTCCTTGTAGCCGTGCTTTTTCGCGTCCGGAGTCTTGGCGAAGACTTTCCTTAACTCATCGTGCACGTTGGCATAAGTCGCCACCGTAGAGCGAACGTTAATGCCTATCGGTGAAGCATCTATGAGTTTCACCTGACGTATTCCTTCAGCGTCTATAGACTTCACGTGCCGTGGCAGCTCACGACCTGAAACCTTAGATTGAAGCGCAGGGATCAGGCTTTCAAGCACCATCGTGGTCTTGCCGGAGCCGGATACACCTGTGACAACCGTCAGCCTGCCTTTAGGGATCTCCACCTTCAGCGGCTTGACCGTGTGGATAGCATCAGTTGTCATCGTTATCTTGCCATCAATGAATATGTCAGAGTCTTTTATCTGTTGTCTTACCTTAAGAGGATTCTTGCCAGAAAGGAAAGGACCTATCCTTGAATATTCATTGGCCTCGATGTCGCCTATCGTGCCTTGAGCTATCACATTTCCGCCGCTTGAGCCGGCACCGGGCCCCATCTCGATCATCCAGTCGGATTTCGTGAGGATCTGCGTGTCGTGGTCAACCAGAATGACGGAGTTTCCATCCGCTATCAAGTCCTCCATCACGCCGCAGAGGCCAATTATATTCGATGGATGCAGACCGATTGAAGGTTCATCGAGAACATACAGGACTCCCGTCGTACGGTTTCTGACGGCTCTGGCAAGCTGCATTCTCTGACGTTCTCCGGTCGATAGAGTAGCCGCTGAGCGGTCCAGTGAAAGATAGCCTATTCCCAAGTCCATCAGTCGTTTGGCCGTGTCCAAGAACGATTCGCAGATGCTTTCTGCCATTGGTCGCATCTCCTCCGGAAGCGAAGCCGGAACGCCTTTGACCCATTCCACAATCTCGGTTAGGGTCATCGTGCAGGCCTCAGCCAATGATATTCCTCTAAGCTTCGGTGCCCTTGCCGCATCGGAAAGCCTTGTGCCTCCGCAGTCCGGGCAAACGTCAAGCCTCAGGAACTTCTCCACACGCTTCATTCCCTTCTCGTCCTTGACCTTGGCAAGTGCGTTCTCCACCGTGTAGGTCGCGTTATAGAATGTGAAATCCAGTTCGGCGGCGTCATTGGAGTTCTTCGCCTTGTAGAGAATGTGTTTTTTCTCCGCCGGACCGTGAAGGACGATGTCTTTTTCCTTGTCAGTCAGATCCTTGAACGGGACATCTGTGCGCACCCCCATCGCTCGGCAGACATCTTTCATCAGAGACCACATCAGCGTGTTCCAAGGAGCCACAGCCCCTTCGTCAATCGTGAGGTTCTCGTCTGGGACAAGCGTGGATTCATCCACAGTTCGTACTGTTCCGGTTCCGTCGCATTTACGGCAGGCCCCCTGACTGTTGAACGATAGTTCCTCAGCCGATGGAGCGTAGAAATGCTCTCCGCACGCAGGGCAGACAAGCTCCTTTCCAGCCGCCACCAGCAAAGATGGCTCGACATAGTGACCGTTCGGACATCTGTGACTCGCCAGTCTTGAGAACATAAGCCTAAGGCTGTTAAGAAGTTCCGTCCCTGTACCGAAAGTACTGCGTATGCCCGGAATCCCCGGTCTCTGATGAAGCGCGAGAGCCGCAGGGACATATAGCACCTCGTCCACGTCAGCCTTCGCCGCCTGTGTCATCCTCCTTCTTGTGTAAGTCGAAAGAGACTCAAGGTAACGTCTTGATCCTTCTGAATATAGCACCCCAAGCGCCAGCGAGGACTTCCCGGACCCGGACACCCCGGCGATCCCTACGATCTTCCCCAGCGGAATGTCCACATCCACATTCTTCAGGTTGTGCACCCTCGCGCCACGCACCAAAATTCTGTCCGGTTGATTCTTATTCATTGTCAATGAACATCTTAGTAAGTTCCTCAAAAGAGTCAAGGCGGGTGATGTTCGGATGCTCAAACTCCTCCGTCACCTCGTGCCTCCACATAGTGTGGAAAGGAATATGTATGCCGTAGCCCCCGATCTCGATTATCGGCTGGATGTCGGACTTGAAGGAGTTACCGACCACAGCGATCTGTGACGGTGCGACCTGCTCCACATTGCAGATGTCAAGATATTCCTTGATTCCCTTTTTGGTGACGACGATAACCCGGTAGAAGTATTTGTCAAGCCCAGAGCGTTTGATTTTGTTCTGCTGATCCAGCATATCCCCTTTTGTCATCAGTATCAAGCGGTAACGACCGGTCTTATCCAGAGCGTCAAGCGTCCGCGCCACCCCCGGAAGCGGTGTCGCAGGAAGGCTGAGCAGCGATTTCGCGCTCAATAATATTCGTGAAAGATTCTCGCCCGGCACCTTGCTGTCAGACACCCTCAAAGCCGTCTCCATCATCGAGATGCAGACCGCCTTCGCCCCATAGCCCAGAATCGGCATATTCGCCGATTCAGTCTTGTATAACTCCTCAGACAGTTCCTCCGCCGTTCCATATTCCTTCAACTCCTCCGTGAATACCTCCTCCGCCCTGTCGAAGTATGTCTGATTGTCCCACAGCGTATCGTCCGCATCGAAGATTATAACCTTGACCTTATCTTTCATCATTCATCACATTTTAGGTTCAAAATTAGCGAAAATAATCCTAACCGCAATCTACCTGTAATCCGATTCCGCCCAGAGATTCCAAGGCTTTTCAGGAACATAGTACTCTTTGATGCCGTAGTCGATGTTGGCCTTGTGGGCCTGGCTCAGCTGGTGGCGGCGGTGGATGCGGTACGTCCTACCGTCTTTGATGAAGTAAGCACCCGTCTGGTGGAAACGGAACGGAACCTCTTTGGCGACGCACTGAGAACGAAGATCAAGGATCCAATCGAAATCGCACGGCCTCGCCCCGACACCGGACTCACCACTGACACTCACCTCCTCTATCGTGTCATCCAACCATCGCGAGATGTCCATCCGCTCAAGCATCGGCGCCACAATGATCGACTTATGCCTTATCGGAAGTTCCTTGAATATGGGAAGCCGGTGGTCGGCCATAGCCTGGTTCTCCACCGTGCAGCCGATGATGACATTCTCGTACCCGTCGCCCCAGTCCGGAGGCAGACACCGTTCCAGACGGTCAATCCGTTTTGTAAAGAAATAGAACATACAGTCGCTCCGAAAGCGCATCATTTCCCAACATTCCGGCCTCCACGGATCCGCGTCCTCCAGCAGGAAATCCGAAGTGAAGCACGTGAAGACAATCTTGCCGGAAGGAATCTTGAAAGTCTTGTCCCGCTTTCTTTTGACCGGCAGATTGAACGCCGCCGTCTTGCGCGCGAGGTTGCTTGCGATCTCGCTCCCGTACATCTCATCCTGCCGATAGACATAACAGAACCTGCAGCCCGGACTCACCTTAGTGCACCCGTGCCACGGATTCCAATCCGCGAATATGCTCCACTCCTCCGCCATTGTTAATGTTCTTGACCGCAAACATACAGATTTAGCCTTGCAATTCCAAAAGGTTAAACAAAAACACTCGTTCGGCAGAGTCAAAACCACACGTTCGTCCGCCAAAACGGCCATTTCCCCGGACAAGCCGCACTATATCACTGGTTTGTCCGGGGAATGTGACTTTCACCGGACAAACATAACTCAATTGCATAAAGGATGGAAAAAACTATCTCCTCGGAATTTTTCACAAAAAGCTTTCAGGCGATAGGCCTTTTCAAGGCATCAGGTGGCGTATTGGGATGAATTGCGAACGACTTGGAGGTTTACTTTTTCAGCATCAAGCACAACTGGGGACGTTCTGTGGCATATAGGGCTGAAAGTGTTTTGTAAGGATATTTTCTGGTCGCTTCGACAAGCTCTGCGACCAGGTATTATTCTATGGCATTCAGCAGATCACAATCGTTCAGGCGATCGAAATCTGATTTAAACAAGCGATCTTGAACGATTCGGTACTTTTCAAATTCGGATTCAGCAAAACTTTTGGCAAATTCCGCAGTAATCTTTCCGGCATCGTTCAATATAGCATCACCACCAGCTTCAAGGATTATGTCTATGCGTTTAGCCCAGTCTTCCATAGTCATCGGAATATGCCTGTCTGCCATTCTCTCGGCCATATCCAAAACGGAGTTGACCAATTTTCCCATATCTTCCAATTCCACACCATTCAGGTAATTCTTAGCTATACTGACATCTGATTTCACAATCTTTCCATCCGGAGCATTCTCCCAGGTCGTCAAACCCATATGTTCCTTACCTGCATCAGCTCTTTCCACAATCAGTTCTGCGGCGGTGTGGCCGTGAACGGCAAGTGAATTTTATTCTGTACCTTTTTGTAGAACAATCTTGTTGTGGGCGCGTCACGGTTATAGTCAACAGCTGTGACGTAAATGTCGGTCAGTTTCTGGTAGAATCTTCTCTCACTCAACCGAATCTCACGAATCTCTGCAAGCAGATGTTCAAAGTAGTCTTCTCCGATGAAGGTTCCATTTTCCATCCGCTTTTTATCCATAACATAGCCTCGAATTGTGAACTGTCGCAAAACACTTGTGCACCACTGACGAAACTGTGTGGCTCGGATAGAATTGACACGGTAGCCTACCGAAATAATCGCATCAAGATTGTAAAATTTCGTCATATACATTTTACCATCCGCCGCAGTTGCCGAGATTTTCTCGGTAACTGAACCTTCTTCAAGTTCACCAGATTTAAAGATATTCTTCAGGTGCAAGCCAATATTATCAGACGAGCAGCCAAATAGCATCGACATTGCTTTCTGAGTCGCCCATATACTTTCATTCTTATATAGCACCTGAATACCTTCCTCCTTCCCTTCCGCTATGAAGGTGAGAAATTCAGCCGTGCTGTTCCGCACTAAAACATTCTTCATCATCTATCTTTCTTTCAACAACTTAATCATATCTTCACAAAAATAATGAATAGTCCCGGCAAATACAAGTCACTTGATCTCCAGGTTGCGCGGGACGGCAGCGGCGTTGGCGCGGTAATGCGGGGCGTAGAGGGATTCGATTTCGGGGACGGGGGCCTGGAAGGTGCCGGTCTGGGTCACGAAAAAGTCCTCGGTGACGGTGGTGCGGCCTTCGGGGTAGGTGTCGAAATAGAATACGGTACGGTCGGGTTTCACGTCACGATAACCACACGGGGAGACACGGTACCAGCCGTCAACAGTCAGCGGGGTGAAAGACAGATTGTAGATCCCAGACAACTGGTCAACTGGAATCAGAGACGCCTCACGTGGTGCGGTCAGACGGATGAAACTTCGGTTCTCGGTGTTCTGGACGGTATAGACGGCACGGATGCGGTCTCCCCGACGGACGGTGTCGCCTTGGCCAACCTCCTTGTCTCCAATGAAATAACTCTTTTCGATAGAGAAGCCGTTGCCGGAGGCCTTCACATCAGCAAGAGGCTTCAGCACACGCTGGGTCAGGGTCACGACACTGGTGTTCAGCAAGTCGGTGCTACCCTTTCCGACTGAGCACAGGGCGTTCACAAAGGCTGGATCCGTGTCCCAGTTCTGGGTCTCTTTCTGCAATATCAGCCACAGGCGGACTCCATCGGCGATCTCGGCGGCTTTCTGACAGGTGACTTGATCAGAATGTGAGGAAGCATATTCAGAAAGCACATCGGAGATGAGCGAGTGGGCATAGGCTTCGTTTTCCAGCAGTCCTCTGAACGGCATCACAGCGTTCGGGTAGTAGAAGCCGCCACCATCGTGCCTGACGGCATATTCAAGGATGGAGAGGATGTCTTCGTCCATTGATCTGCGGAGCGCGGCATCGACATTGAAACGCTCGCCCCAAGCGCGAGCCAAGGATATTCCTTCTTCGGAGCCGATCAGATTGCTGAGGGTACGGACACGTCTTGCCTTCGCACCTGGCTGACCATCAATGAAATCGAAGCGGTTGGAAGGTGAAAGGTAGATGCGGGCATATTTCCGGAAAGAGGAGAGTCGGGAGCGGTACTCCTTGCGCTGCGACTTGTCCATCCGCACCTTGAACCAGACCGATGGGAAGTTCGAGCGGACGAGCATATAAGTGTCGTTCGACAGGCCGCCGAACCAGTGCGGGAAGCCCAGGAACTGAGTGGAATCCAGATACTCGACAGAAGATGTCAGATCAGGAATATTCCCGCCAAGACTTCTCACCAAAGCCATCCGATCCAGCACCGTGGCGGTGACTGACTGTGAGGAACGCATACCTTCGAACCAGCCGAAACCGCCGTCGGAGTTCCTGCACGCAAGGATTCTGCCCAGCAGCGAAGTGTCGCGCTCCGACTTGAATGATTTGAAGCAATATGCCTCTGTAAGTGACAGTACATCATTGGATGACGGCTCGGACTTCTGTGTCGCGGCCTCTTCGATCATCTTGCCGATCGAGATCTCTTCGCAGACGGCACCAGCGGAGGATACGTTCACGAAACGGCTTCTGAGCGATTCCAGCAACTTATCCTTGTCAGTTCCCGGCAAGGCTATGGCCGAATGGGACTCGGTGATGACCTGACTCGCATCGTGAACCGGAACACCGAACTGGACTGCGTCACTGAATGATTTTGAGGCGAATATGACCTTGAAAGTCAGTGAGTCGATGTCGTGAGGCACATCAAACGGGAAAGACACGACCGATTGTTCACGACCGTTCACCGTCACTGGAACTTTCAGCGAGTCAATGGCTTCGCCGCTTCTTGAATATTCAAGGATCTTCATCTCGCCCTCTATCACCGCGTCTGAATTGCCGACGGTGGTCGCCGTCAATGTCCATTCGTCTCCAGAGTAAAGATACCTCGGAGCGTTGACGGAGACTTTTACAGGCACGGTCACGGTGAAGTCCCTTGTCAATGTGCCGTTGCGCATCGCCTTGTCGTGAGCGAAGAACAAAACGTGATAGGTCGAGAGTTTGTCAGATGTCTTAAACGTAAATTTGACCTCGTTGTTTTCCGGATAGAGGAACGGCTCAAAGGCCAAAGATTCTGAGAATATCTTTCTGACAGCCACGGATGTGAAATCATAATCAGCGGCGGCAGAAGCACTTGACTCAGATTTCTCATAATTGCGTCCCGAATCATTGGAACGGTTCTTACGACGCCGTGCCGATTTGGAGGCGACTCCGTAACCAATCACCATCACCTCATCAAGCAGTGACTCGTCTTCCTCAAGGACGATATTCATTCCCGAAGTTCCTCGCAATGTCACACTCCGGTAGCCTATGTAACTGATTGTTATCATCGTCCCAGGACTTGCGTCAAGTGAGAAATACCCGTCAAGGTTAGCTGATGTGCCATAGGAGGTGCCGTCCACGATGACTGACGCTCCGATAAGCGGCTCCCCGTTCACATCCGTCACGATGCCGTTTATTCCGGAAAAAAATCCACTACCGATGTTACCTAAAGACTTGTTCGTGATATATCCGCAGGCTATATCCATCTGGACATCCGAAACGGCCTTAGGTTCAAGCCTTACCGGATTCCAGATCTCCTTTCTGACCGCGTCAAGACTCTTGTCATAAATCGCCGCGAGACCTTCGATGCCATCCGGGACGCGGACCTTGACGGTATATTCAGTGCCAGGATTGGTGACATCGGTGAAGGCGCTGAAATCCAGAGGCATATCAAGTTCGTCCGATAGTCTGTTGTAAGTATGCTCGTACTTAAAGAAGCGGCCATATTTAAAGAAGAGCAACTGGATGCTGACAGGGCCATCAGCTCCAGCTGGGTAGCGAAAACGCAATTCTCGCAGCGAACCGGCAGACGAGCCGTCCATCGTCACCATTCTGGATTCAAGGATATTCCCGCCACAGTCAAGCATTGTCGCGACCGTCCATAATGGTGCCACAGAAGCTCCAAGCGTCATAACGATGTCCTCGCCAAGAGCGACTTCGGTCTTACCCGGCAACAGAAGACAGACAGCAGGAGCCACAAGCGACTTCGCCTCACGGCTCACCTTCACAAGGTTATATTCTTTATCCGCCTTGACCACCTTGCCAAGACTGTCCGTTTTCTCTGAATATGCCCGGAGAACATAAAGTCTGTCAGCCGCTGTCGGCAAGTCAATCTCATCGCCGGAAGCGCATTTACCTGTCTGCAAGACTGTTCCGGAAATGTCCAAGAACTCATAGCGAATCTCAGACTTCACTTTTTTACTGAATCTGTCACGGACTTCCAACGCAAAAACAGCCTTGTCTTCGGTCACGATTCCCTGTGACACCTTGCCAGATTCGTTCAGATCAGCAAGCAACAGATTCCCGTCAATACCGTTAACCAGACGGACATCAAGCTTGATCACATTATAGACATTGACCGAAGTGTCAAACGCTCTGGTCTCCCCTGTCTCGTCCTTCACGGTCACATTGATTGAATATCGTCCTTGATCCTTCGCCTTGAATCTATAAATGAAACGTCCGTCCGATGAGGACTTTATCTCTTTTTCATCCACTGTCTTCCCGTCACACGACACCTTTAACGTCATCCTGGCGGAAGCGAGGCTATGCCCCGAGAGGCTCTCGACCTTTCCGGAGACGGTCACGGAATCCCCGGCGAAATAAAGTGATTCCTGCTCATCAAAGGTCAGATCGAACGTTGGCAGTACAAAATCCTCTACCCTGAACATTCTGGACGTAATCTCCTTGTCGCCATTGGCAACAGCAATCTTGAACAGCCCGTTGCGCCGCCCTTTCGGAATGACGAACTCTCCGGCGAAGGAGCCGAAATCGTTGGTGCGGAACGACTTCTCCTCGATCATATTCATCTGCGAATCGTATAATGCGGCCTTGAATGCCTTTTCTTTTCCGATGACTTCCAATTGTTTATGAATATCTCCACGGAATATCACGGCCTTGAACCGGACTGTGTCGCCGGGCTTGTAGGCTCCACGGTCGTTGAATATTCGGCCGTAGGTTTCTATTTCAGAATGATTCCCTACGGTCGCTTCGACAAGTTCAGCGACCAAAGCCCTACTGGTCACTGAACTTGTCGAAGTGACCGGACGGTCAAGATACGACGCCTTGACAATGACAACCTCCTTGCTGAGCCGAACAGCTTTCCCATCCGTCACCGAGCAGACAACCTTGCACTCAAGCCCAGACTTCTTAGTCACCAGTTCCTGCATCTCGGAAGGCAAAAGCGTAAATCCATCAATGCCCAGATGTGCCGAGAGCACACGATCCCCTCTTATCATCTTGACATCAACCTCCTTGAAAGGCTCTCCGTGATGTAATCCGCCGGGAAAACCGCGAATCCATCCCCCTGCTTCCTGACAGCAACAGACACTGTCTTGTGAACGTACGAGATCTCGGCCTCTTTCCCGGAGCCGGAAACCTTGATCCTATAATCACCATCCTCTAATTCCGGCAGAGCCACCTTCACAGTGTCCCAGACGTAAAAACTCCGGACCGGATTGTCGAGCCTTTTACGGAACACACCCTTACCTTGGCTCTCAACCGACAGATTGGTCGACTTGATATTCCGGAACCGGACCAGCACGGTGTCTTCACGAACCAACACGGAAACATCCTTATCCTCCAGCCTATCAATCAATGACGAAATCACACCTCCACATTCCTCAGCGATTATCTTATTCACATCATTAGAGGAAACAAAGAGAAGATCCGAACTTACATATTTTGGAATATACGACTCCCGCTCTTTCTCGAAAGCCTGACATTTGGAGTCAAGCTCGGCAAACTGCCGCGATGTTCCGCCCTCCTTGACCAACCTGTCATATTCCCTTTTAAGCAGCACCTTCCTCGGCAGCAACGCCACTACGCTTCCGCTCCAGTCCGTGGCGAGGCGTTCCAGTTCCTTGTCTCCATCCTTGCGAAGCGCCTCACTATAGGCAAGCAACGCAGATTGAGGAAAGTTCCCGGCGACCGCATCCTTCAAGAGTTCCAAAGCCTTGTCGTGCGCGGAAGCGTCTGACAGACAGTGCCAAAGAATATATTCATAATCATTAGGGATGAATTTGTGGTCGCAGACATAGCCTTCGCCCCAGTAGCCAAGCCTCCAAAAATCATCGTTTTTTCCTTTTTTCAAGACCTCGGCATTATCCTCCGCGAACCGCAGCGCGTCAAATTCCTGCCGTCCCAAATCACCCGAATTAATTAATGAATATGCCATTATAGGTTTCCCAGCCTTGACAAATTCTTCCGTCAATACGTTTCTCAAAGAGTCCCGCAGCTTCCAGTTCCTCCGCGCCTGTGTCGTGCCGATAGTTACCACAGCATCGTAGTAATCCTTGTCCAGCCGGTTATTCTGCGCCTGTTCTTTGATGAACGTCAGCAGAGCGATCTCTTTCTCGGGCCTGTCACGCCTGGAAAGCCGCTCATATTTCCTCCACTCCTTCTTGAGATAATGTCCGTTAATATCTGGATATTCAGCAACCCTGGCCTCCCGCCCATCCACAACCGAGCCGAAAGCCACCATCATCGCCAGCAAAACCAGAATCCTTTTCATAACCGTCTGTCTTAGTGACGGCAAGATAAGCATTTTATCAAAATCTGCGGTATTCTTCTAAAGAAAAAGAATAAGCCAGGCGTAAAAGAAACAATTATTACCTATAAAAGATGCGAAGTTATAGCCTAGCGCGACATCGGTGACCTAAACAATAATAGAATATAGTCCGTATAAAGTGTCATATTATTAGATTTTAGTTGTAACTTTGTCATGTTAAGTATTACCTGAATATTTTGCTTTGCAAATTTAGGTGATGCTGACATAGCCAAATCATACTAATAGTTTCTTTATAAGGACTATTAATGTAGGATCGGCTGTACACTTTAGTATTTTTATATTTATAATATTACATACGTCCGATTAATTATTATGATTGACAATCTTTCCATATCTAATTTCACTGATCTAATTACGTCAAAAGAGCAAACACGTGCTGGATTTATTAATTTTGCATTAAAGAAGAATGAACTTTCAAATCCATTCGTCAATGAGGCTAAGACTCTAAAAGTATTTGCTTCAAGGGCAAAAACTCCAAAGGAATTAGCGAATATCGAACAAATACATAGCGGTTTAGTTACTGCATCTGGCCTTTCTGACAAATCACTTATTTATCTTACTGACTATGATATTCAAAATGCCATTAACAACTTAATTGAGAAATTTTTAGAACCGGAAGGTGAATTCTTTGTTGACGCACTGGTGTATAGATACCTTCTTATTCGAGGTGACACACTTGGTGGCACTATGAGAAATTATGTTGGTGCTTTTGCTCAACAAAAGTTGATAAGAACCCTGATTTCAAATCTCTATATCATGGGAATACCTTTCTTATGGACGGATAACGCTAAACAAAAAGAGTGGACAAAAGGGTTGACTACTGATAATGTCGAAATTAGTGCTAAATTTATATATTGGCAATACGAAGGAAAAGACCGATTGCTAGGGTTTAATCTAACTGTGCCGATTGTAAAAAAGAATGTTGACATCTGCCTTTTTGATGCCTGCCCAGAGGATCTTAAATCTAAAGATTTTTTGGCTCATAATGAGAAATTTTTAATGTTAGGCGAGCTCAAAGGAGGCATCGACCCAGCAGGAGCTGATGAGCATTGGAAAACAGGTAACTCCGCTCTTGATCGAATCAGAAAATCATTTCATAAGGCTGGATATCCGGCGATTCCGACATCATTTATTGCTGCTGCTATCGAAAAAAGTATGGCGGAAGAAATTTATGAGCAAATCCAGAACAAAACTCTATCATATGCTTCTAACTTAACGGTTGATGAGCAGTTAGTTAACTATTGTGAATGGATTATAAAATTTTGACATGAAAGATTTGACATTGTTCCCTGGTGAAGAAATTATAGATAACTCCAAATGGAGAGTTGATAATTTCTCTTTCAACAACTTTGCAAAACAAGATGCAAGATTAGCATTAGAAGAAAAGTATTTTCCGATTGTTGAAATTTCCGATGATTATAATCGCAAAAGTGTTAGCTATCAATTAAGCAAAAAAGATTGCCTACATAAATGGTTAAAATATAAAGAAGGTTTTTCCGCTGATCTCGTCAACAAGTTGCTCGATGAATTCGGGATTATTCCTGGAAATACGATCCTCGACCCTTTCTTGGGGTCTGGTACTACATCAATAGTCTGCCAAATGAAAGGAATTAATAGCATAGGTTATGATATTCTTCCAACTTCCGCAGTTGCTATTAAAGCAAAGGAAAATGTGTTTAACTATGATATAGACGAAATCTCGACTCTTGTTCACGAGCTTAACCAAGTTGAGGTTCCACAATCATTTGATAAAAAGTATCGGTACGTTTCCGTAACAGAGGGTGCCTATCCTGAAATTACGGAAAAAGAAATTGTTTATTATTCTGAATGGATAGATAATTCACACTATTCTGATATTACAAAGAATCTTGTAAAGTTGAGTATTCTTAATGCATTGGAGCAGGTTAGTTATACAGCAAAAGACGGACAATATCTTCGATGGGATTATCGAAGCAAGAAAATGATCGAGGCAAAGGCAGAGCGAGAGGCAAAGGGGAGAAAACCATTTGTTGTAAGACTTGACAAAGGTGAACTTCCTTCTCTTAAAGATGTTTTGATTAAGGAATTACAAGATGTATTAAGTGATATCAAATATATCCAAAAAACAACGAAGCGGCAAAAAGCTACAATTCAATTTGAGCAAGGGAGCGTACTATATAAGCTTCCTCTTGTGCCTTCGAACTCAATAAATGGAGTTATTACATCTCCCCCATACTGTAACAGGTATGACTACACTAGAACATACGCCTTAGAGTTAAACTATCTAGGTTTATCGGCAAAGGAAATTACAACATTAAGACAGGCATTGTTGTCGTGCACAGTAGAGAATAAGTCAAAACTTGATTGTCTAAAAGATTACTACAGCAAGATTGGACGTTTATCAGACTACAATAAAATTGTATGCATAATAAAATCAAATGCTGCACTTCAGGAAGTTATTAGTGCTCTTAAATCAAGAGATGCAAATGGAGATATTAACAACAAGGGTATCCTAAGAATGGTAGAAGGATATTTTACCGAGCTGGCTTTCCTATATTTTGAAATTTATAGAGTCTGTCAACCAGGAAGTAAAGTTGCGTTTGTTAATGATAATGTGAGGTATGCAGGAGAAGTTGTGCCTGTTGATTTTATCTCAACAGAATTAGCCACACAGATCGGTTTCACTCCAATCAAAATATATACATTAAAGCAACAGAAAGGTAATAGTAGCCAACAAATGAAAAAATTTGGTAGAGTTGCATTAAGAAAGAGTATAACAGTATGGAAAAAAAATAATGTATCTGGTTGATATAGTCTCATATACATCATATTGAGACTACAACCGTGTGACTCAATAGATACCGGAAAAGACCTTATATGTGCCAAACAAATTACTTTTCCTCCATAAAGAGCTCACCTTTGAGGTACTTGACGCTTTGGGTGGCGAAGTCGTGGCCACGGGTACCCGGCTTAGCGACTTTAAGGTACTTCTCATACCATTCGAGGGCGGATTTGTAGTCCTTTTTCTGCTCATAGCAATAGGCGATGTTGGTAAGGGCGGAGATGAATTTCGGATTGTAACCGTATGCCTTCTGATAATGAGCGATAGCCTCGTCCCAATGGAAAAGTTTCGCTTCTCCGAGACCATATTGCTGATAAAGCCTGAACATAATCAGCGGATCCGGCTGAAGCATGTTCATCGCCTTGTCAAGCCACGGTTTGACCTCCTTCTCAAAAGAACGGTTGCTGTCGGCATAGACCGCCGCTATTGAATATGCCAGATTAACATCGCTTGAATCAATCTGCCAAGCCGCAAGCAGTTCTTCCTGCGCACGATACATGACCTCCGTGTGCCAATAGCATTGTCCGAGATAATAGTGGACCGGATAGGAATCGTTACCAAGTTCCTCTTGACGCTCAAAGACATCGATCGCAGGGGCATATTCATTCTTGGAATAGTGTGCCAGACCTTTGATCGGGGCGATGGTGAAATTGTCGGGATCCAAGGCAAGATATTCATCTGTCAGACGGATCGCACTATCATAGTCCCGGCGAGAGAGGAGAATCCGCGCGGCTTTACTCACTACGCTTTCATTCAATGGTTTAAGAGACAGCGTAACACGATAGTACGTCAGCGCGGAGTCCAGCATATCCGCCTGATTGAACGAGTCCCCCACCAACGCGGCGATTGCCGGTATCGTGTCAAGTTGCAGCACCGCCTTCCCGGCCTCAGCGCTCTGGGCGAAAGCCTTCATCCTGTAGAAAGTCTGCATCTGCTTGACTTTGTACAGGATGTTCCGCGGGAACTTGGAGGTCAGCAAGAAATATGTCCCAGCAGCGGACTCGTAGTCCCCGTTCTGGAAATGACAGTCTGCCAGCTCGGACAGAATCTCCTCATCGAAACGGTCCGGAGTGACGAAAGCGGACAATCTCTCGATCGCCTCGTCAATTTTGAATATACTCTTGAGGTACCGGGCCTCACTCAAGGCCGCGTTCCGGTCTGACTGTGGATCGGCCACTTGCGCCACCACAATCTGTGGCGACGCAAGCAAACTGATCGTAATCAATAATTTGTAGCTTAATCTCATTATTTGAGTCGGAATACGATAGGGAATGTGTAGGTGACATCGACCGCCTTGCCCTGCATCTTACCTGGTTCCCATACAGGAGAAGATTTGACAATCCTCAACGCTTCCTCATCCAAGGATTTGAAGGTTCCTCTCAAGACTTTGACGTTTTCCATTTTTCCTGTCTTTGTGATAGTGAACTGAACAACGACGCGACCTTGTTTCTTAGCTTTCTGAGCATCCTCCGGGTAGATCAAATGCTCATTGACCCATTTGGCGAAATTGTTCGCGTCACCGCCTTGGAACACCGGTTTGGTCTCCACCATTTGGAATGGGACAGGTTCATCATCATCGGTGGTAACATCTATGTTAATATCGTTGCGACTTTCCCCGGTGACAGTAACCGAGACGTTCTCTGGCGCTGTTTCCGAGATCATTGTCTCATCGGACAACGATCCGGTTGAATCCGGTTTTGTGAAACTGCTGAAGCACAATGTGCAAACAAGAAGTGGTATGCAGACGACATACGCAAGCCTGAACCATCCATTAGTTTTTTCTGACATCATCATAGCGATTCGATTTGAAAGTTTTGTGTGGTTGAAACCGTTCGCAAGCCGGAAACGATGCTCACCGACAGCCTTCCTGACAAGAAGCAGCTGATAGTCAGCAGCGTTCACTCCTTGATTGATCACAGATTCATCGGCTTCATATTCGTGAAGCATCTTGAGTTCAGCCCTGGCAAGCCAGACGAGAGGATTGAACCAGTGCAGGACGGTGACGACCGAGAACAGCAGCACGTCAACAGAATGGTGCTTCCTCACGTGGCTCATCTCGTGCGTCAGAATCACCGTGGTAGCGGTGAAATCCTCACGGCTGATCACAATATGCCCCAGGAAACTGAATGATGCCACCGGAGCGTCCACGATAGTAACCTTGAACCCCTCTTTCTGAATATGCTCGCCGGAGGCTATCATACGGGATGTCTGGATTACGGACAAGATATTCATAATCAAGACAACGAAGGCCCCGAGAAAGTATATTCCTGAAACGACTCCGAGCCAGGATATTCCTTTGTCTGCCGCGTTCAGGGTTCCGCCTTCCGCGCTGACCACCGCTTGCGGCAGGGTCAGGGTCGGGATGACGTTCGAGACCGCGGTTCCGCTAAAATCCCAATGGACGAGCGGCAGAGCCAAGCAAAGCAGGCTGCCAGCCATCAAGGAGAATCGGTTGAAAGTGAAGAAGGTGGTCTTCCGCATCAGCAACATAAAGAATGCGTAAAACACGGAAAGCAGCAACCCGCTCGTTACGATGTAAGCGATCATTTCCTTTTGCTTTCGATTTGAGAAATGAGTTTTTTAAGGTCCTCCACATCCATCTTGTCCTCTTCGACGAACTGGGAGACAAGGCTGATGTAGGAGTTGTTGTAGTAACGGGAGACAACGTCCCCGACGGTAGTCCCGTGATAGTCACGTTCCGTGAGCGCAGGGCTGTACTGGAAAGAGTTCGCCATCGGCTTGCGCTTGACAAATCCCTTATCCTCAAGGAATTTCACCTGTGTCGCCACGGTGTTGTAGTTCGGCTTCGGGTCGGGAAGCGCCGCGACGATGTCACGGATAAACACTTCGCCTTTGGCCCAGATGATGTTCATCACCTCTTCCTCTTTTGCAGTAAGTCTCTGTTTCATTGCTCGATTCTTTAAGTTAACAAACGCGCGAATATTATCTTACGGATGCAAAGATAAGAATAAAAATCATATCTCCTAATATTTTTAGGTGTTTTAAGAATATTTTTAGTTGCGCACACAATGTGTACCAGGATCTCGGAATATGCTATCTTAAATACTTTAAGCCAAAGGTCTTATGACGTATTCAAAGAAGATTGACGGTGAGATAAGCGTACCGTTTGGATTCACACCCATGTAAGTAAATAAATGATGGAAAATCCTATACTCTCACAGACAAAAGGCGTACCTACGAAAAATAAAAGTCAAATGACATTGGCACGAGTTGCTTGATTTCCATATTCTCATTCGTTTTCTGGCGACAAAGTTAATGGGTGCTTCAGCAAGATTCCGGCAAATACACTATTTCTATATTCTGCCATTATTTTGCCGAAGATATTGCTATCTTTATGGTCAGATATGGCAAAGAATTACTTCAAATCCTACATCTGGCTGCTGGAAACACTCCAGAGCCGCGGGCCGCTTACACTGGCCCAAATCAGGCAGTTGTGGCGGCGTAGTTCAGTGAATGAACTTGGAAGTGACCTTCCCGCACGTACGTTCTCGAATCATATAGAATCTATCTCTGACATCTTTGGAATCGAGATTGTCTGCGACCGCAGGGATAACACCTATAGTATCGTCAACGAAGATGATATGAACGGAACAGGCATTCGATCCTGGATGCTGGATGCCCTCAGCTTGAATTCACTCCTGAACGAGAGTGCCGGTATGAAGGACAGAATCTTCTTTGAGAACGTACCCTCCAGCCACCAGTTCCTAACTACCGTTATCCAGGCTATCCGGGATAACCGGAAATTGAAGGTACGATATCAGGGTTATCGCATGAATGAGGAGCGGACCTTTGAGCTGGAGCCGTATTTCATCCGGGAGTTCAAGCGCCGCTGGTATCTATACGGCCACAAGGATTACGACAAAGACTTCAAGCCGCATATGTACGCCCTGGACAGGACGCTCTCCGTGGAAGTCCTTTCCGACACATTCAAGGTACCGACGGATCTGGATGCCAAAGCCTGGTTCCAGTCCCTATACGGCATACGCAAGTACGATGATATGAAGCCGCAGCAGGTCCTCTTGAAGGTCTATGGCAAACAGGTCCGCTACTTCCGGTCTCTGCCGCTTCACAGCAGTCAGGAGGAGGTAGAAACACACCGCGACCACAGCATCTTCGCCTACGATCTCGCCCCAGACTATGACTTCAAGCAGGACATCCTCTCGTTTGGAGATTCGATTGAGGTCCTGGAGCCGAAGAGACTACGTGAGAGTATTTCAGAAGTGGTTAAATCTATGAGCAAAAAGTATCAGTAGTAAATGAATAAGGATCTTAAGATTGATTATTTGCGCCGTCTCTTTTATCCTTTCAAGAAGGATGGAAAACTCGACAGCTTTGTATTTCATTATTTACAAGGTAGTGGCAACGAATTGAAAGAGAAGTTTTGGAGTCCCAGAAGCTCTTCCAGACTCTGTTTTGACCTGTACTCATGGATGGGTTCTGATGATGGATATTCGGTAATTCAATTTGAGAAGAAACTACCTGGGATTAAGTCAGGGGCTCGCCAGATTTCCCCGAATATGGATGTGTATTTTGAAAGTGGCAATGAGATTGTCTTTATTGAGAGCAAGTATACAGAGACGGCGCTCAATAAAAACTATTTGAAAGATCTTCCTGAAGCATATTGGAATACAGATCAAGTTTATTTGAGTGTCAGTGGCAAGAAAGTAAACTATTCCATTGGTGAAAGGTATCATAATAAAAAGAAGGTAATGGATGAGTTTGTTTCCTTCATTAATAGCATTAGTGCCCTTGCCGAAAAAGAAGAATCACCTTCTTGGTTTGATGCCAAACAGGAAACGTGTCATCTGCTTGGTATTGTTCTCTATGCATTAGAGAAGAAACCTACAGGGCATATTTATTTCAATAATGTCGCGGCAAATTACGATGACAATCAGTTTGCCACGCAGTTCAGTATCTTGGCAGAGGAAATGGTCAGAAGGATTTTATCCGCATATTCAATAAGCGCTTCTTTTGACTATCAGCTATGTAGTGTAAGAGATTACTTCGGTAGCTTGCTGCTGCTGGATAAAAAAGCATATCAATCAGATAAGACGGTCCGTGAGATAATCTCGGATAGAAAACTTTATAAGGATCCAGTCTTGTGATATCTCTTAATGATAAAGTCATCATCGCATTCTCCGACACCCATGGCAACCATCGCCGCCTGCAGGTGCCGGAGGATGCGGATATTGTCATCTGTGCCGGAGATGCCGTAGAGGATGACCTGAAGGGTGGAGAGTATGATGACTTCATAGCTTGGTTCGGGGCTCTCCCTGCCAAGTGGAAACTCTTTGTTCCCGGTAATCACGAATTATCTTTCAGCCGTATCCGATATCAAACAGTTGTCCAGAAGTTTGAGGCGGCCGGCATTATTGTTCTTCAGGATGCAGTGGAGGAATGCGACGGAGTTGTCATTGGCTCTATCTCCAGAGATGCCAGGATTGCCGATGAAGACATCCCAGACGATACTGACATTCTGGTCACACACTGGCCACCTTACGGCATCCTGGACAATGACCTGGGGTCTCTGAATATTCTGAACTTCGTCCTGAAGGCCCAGCCCTGGTGGCATCTCTTCGGCCATATCCACGAAACTGAAGGGCAGCAGTTCCAGCTGGGCAGAACAATCTGCCAAAATATTTCCGTTTTTAACGCAATTTCTTAGCTTCTGCCGAATTTCTGCCGAAGGTCCGGTTAATTTTGCAGAAAAACTTTCGATATGGCAGAATTCATCAATCAAATCCCTGGTTACGAGAAGGGTCGTGTACAGCGTATCACCGCCACTGACGAAGTGAGCGAATCCTTCATCGTCGCCCAGATGGCGTCCGATCTGCGCAAGAAGTGGAACACATCTGTCCTCTGCATTTCCCTGGACGGTCACAAAGAAGCTATAGAATCCTTGATCCCTCAGGAGAAGGCTGTCGGTACCGTCTATGTCCTGGACCAGAAGAATCCCGAGTTTAAAATTGTTCTTCGCAAAGCCACCGGCATCATCAACCGCCGCTTCGTCCGAGCCCTCATCATCAGCGGTGCCGAGCGCCTCACCGCTAAATACTTCCAAGATCACCCGGAGAAAGGTAGAGAATGGATAGCCAGTCGCCTTGAAGGACTGTCCAGAAGCATGGGCATCCCCGTCATCCTGGTGAGAGTCCACGAAGATCAATCAGAAAAACTATAAGGTATGAGCCGAAGTAAACTTAGAGACAACTTCATGAGGCGCTGTTATACAGGGCGGTCTTTCAAATCATCAAAGTGGGACGACCCTGTTCATTATCCTCATAGGCAAGATGAGATGCCGAAAAACAGTCCTTCTAAGCTTGTCCTAATACACTGCCATTGCTGTATTCATCGGATGATGGGTTCGTCCACATTCAGAGGTCATTCCTCTTCTACAGGAACTAATCGTCAAGTCCGTGGCCTCGTTAGGGCAAGCCTGAAACGCGAACAGCGCAAACAGATGTTTGAGCAACTGGCTGAATATTATGAACCACAGAATCATTTCGAATAAAAACATATGGTAAAGACAATCAAGTCAATTAAAGAAATATCCGAAAATAGTCTGGAGCCCGGTCTCTTTCTTATCGATGACGGCGAAGAAGAAAGCCAGACATCAACTGCCGCAGAGGTCGCTTTTCCATTGGCCGTCGATAATAGAATATCTACCGTTCTCTTCTCACTTGAGAAGAAGGAGGATGATATCGTAAGTGATCTTCTGACCATTATATTCTCTCGATACACGGATAATATCGCCAGGCTTGCTACAGCACCGAAAGAAGAATGGGATAAGGCCAAAAACGGAATCATCACTTTGTCAAAAGCCCCTTTGTTTTTGGATGATTCCACTGAAGTATCGGTTGGCGAAATGCACACTATGGCGAAGGTTATTATCTCCGAGCAGAAGGTGCGGGTCTTCATCATTGACGGAATTCATCTTCTTGAGGAAGAGAATCCTATCAAACATTTGGAGGAAATGGCAGCAGACCTGAATGTGACAATAATTGCGTTACAGAAACATAACACTCAATAATCACAAATCAACATGAAACCGAGAATCTTAGTATTTACCATCGCGTTGCTGGCATCCTTCGCTGCAGCAGCGCAGAGCACCAATCCGCTGAACTACAGCGGCAGAATGTATGTCGAGGCCATTGAAATCATCGCCACGCCCCGCTATGTCTCCTACGAGGACCACGCCATTCTATCACAGCAGATGCGCATCCCTTCTGTCGAAATTACCAAGTGCGATATGGCCTTCGAGAAAGGAACAGTCACCGTGAAGGACAATGAAATGAAGATGAAGGTCAATGGATGTAAGAAGTACGACACCGACTACGGCTGGGTAGTTGTCGTCTATGTGGATCTAGTCGATGAAGGCGACAAAGCCGAGTTGGTCTGGCCGGAGTACGGAAAACCATTCTTCCAGCAGATAACCAAAGCCGATGACGGCGTTAAGATTGCCCGCATGGTCCTGTCCAGGAAGCCCTATGTGGCCGATGAGGCAGAAGCATTGAGGTATATGCTGATGGGGTTCGGGGCGATCTAGGCCGATGGTGACCTGTTCCAGTTGTAGTGCCGATGCGTATGTCAATATGAAGGCGGTCAAAGCCAGTTCGCTGCGCTAAAGCTCCGCTCACTCGCTTTGGTTACGCCCTCCAGGACACAAAGCGCCACTCCAAACTCCACTTATGGCAGCTCCACTGCGAAACTCTTCATTCCGCGCCGCACATCGCGCATAAAGGGAATAAGGTCAAGAGACTGTGACCGGACAAGCCGGCCACAGACTCTTGCTGGTTTGTCCCCCACCGCCCTGATATGCACCCCAAAAGTTGGACGGTTAATAATAGATTATTTTATTATTGCTGTCCGCTAAAAGTTAGCGAGCAACGAGATATCCATCCGCAGTGC